>Ga0082212_10002579_pt1 | contig 26301 bp, 24 predicted proteins | sample TergutNt197P3_FD_71548 | JGI IMG/M metagenome (GOLD analysis project Ga0082212, IMG submission 71548) | Neocapritermes taracua P3 segment gut microbial communities from Petit-Saut dam, French Guiana - Nt197 P3 | ecosystem: Host-associated > Arthropoda: Insects > Digestive system > Gut ...
TAAATTCTTAGATCACTTCCGCAAACCGCACAGGCTTTAACCTTGAGCAGCGCACCGTTGTCGTCAATTTCAGGCATGGGAACTTCTTTGACCATCATTTGGTCGTTGCCCAGATAAACCGCCGCTTTCATTGTACTTTTCAAGTTTTTATTCTCCTTTTCAGTCCATTACGTACATCACTTTATTAAAAAATTCTTTTTTGCTTACCATCATGTCAAATGGCGTTAATCCGTCTGACAGTGTATAGCGGTGGGTTACCAATTCTTTAAGTTTGAGTTTTCCGTTATTGATGTTGTTGATGACCGTTACCCAATCGTTTTCCCCTTTTTCGTAACCGCTATTCCATGTGCCGACCAGTGTTGCTTGTTTACGCAACAGTTCCCAGTAAGCCTTTTGGGAGATATTCATATCTCCGGCGGGGTTCCCCATTGCCACTATTTTACCGAAACTTTTGACGGAATACAAGCAGTTTTCCAGTGCGGAGACGAATCCTGCGCCTTCCACGCAGATGTCCGCACCGAGTCCATCTGTTTTTTCCTTCACGAATTGAATTGCGTCCTCCGAACTGCCTGCGAATACGTTCGCAAAACCAAATCTGCGGGCAAATTCGGCTTTGCGGTGATCGACATCAACCAATAGGGGTGTGCTGTCATAGACTTGCACCAACTGTGCCATCATCATTCCGATAGGTCCTGCTCCGAATATCGCTACTATCTGTCCCGCCGCTATTCCTCCGTTTCGTAAGGCGTGCAGTGCAACGGCGCACGGCTCAGTCATGGCAAGTTCTTCGTAGTCGGCTTGATCGTCCGCAACGACCACGTTCCAAATCGGTGCGGAAAGGTATTCGGCGAACCCGCCGTTGCAACGGCTCCCGAAGTAATTATAGTCGGCGCAGGACGCATACTGCTGTTCCTCGCACATTTTGCACTTAAAACAGGGTAAAAGTGGAAAAATTGCCGCCCGCTTGTGAAGATATTTTTCATCCACGCCTTCGCCTACGGCTACGATTTGTCCGGCGAATTCGTGCCCGACAACGGTAGGAAAGTGATACGTTCCCTTGGTGAGCACACGCGGCACATCGCTCCCGCAAATCCCGCATGCCTTAATTTTGAGCAACACTTCCCCCTTTTGCGGCTTCGGATTGGGAATGTCCATGTATTCCAACTTGCCTATTGCGGTCAAATTTAATGCTTTCATAAATCTCCTGTTCTTTTTCGTGAATAAACCTTTCGAGTCCGGTCACGGTACAACTCTTTCAAACCGAATCGTTTCGCCTGATGTCGTTTTCCAATCCACAGGCGAGTCCACCGTCTTTTCGGTTCCCTGAGAGGGAACCAATTTCCACCGCCCAGCGGGCACGTTGATTTTTATCAAACGTTCTGGACCGGTGAAAGAAACGACCATCGAATTGTTCGTTGACTGGATACTGATATTTTGATCTTGCCATCGAATTTGGTCAATGGTAAGACCAGCCCAGTCTTTCGGCAGGTTCGGGCGAAGGGCAAAGCCTTCCATCGTGGGCTCGAATCCCATGAAACCAAACAACATTACTTGAGGATAGAGTACGCTTTCAAAAAACTCCAAATCCAGTCCGAGCCCGCCGGGAATGTTGCCCCCTTGCATATTTCCTCGTTGTTTTTCAGGGGCATAAAACTTGCGATAACCACCCTCCGCTTGCACTTCACGGAACCATTTAACATTTTCCGCAAGATACCGGGCGGCATTGTCCGGTCCGAGGTAGTGAATACGAGCCATCAGATCATGAAATGCGAAACCGAGGACGGCTCCCCCATCCTGCACCTGATCACCGAACGGTATGGTGTCGGCACCCGTCCAACCCCAGAAATAATAATCGAGATTTCGCTTTGTCGTGGCACGCGGTCCAAACCGCCAATGATAAATGTCCGCCCCTTGCGATGTGTCCCCTTTGACGATCCGGTCGCCATTGAGCCAACTCAAAATGGATTTCGCCTGCTCATCATTCGCGTAACCGAAGTAGATTGCCTCGTTGTTGAGGAATGTGAATCCGTAATCATAACGCACGTTATCAATGTCAATCGCAGAAACGAATCTGCCGGTCTCGGCATTCCAGAACATTTTATTCGCCTCTTTGAACTTTTGAGCCAGTGAGCGCAGCCATTCTGGAGAACGGACGGTTGCAGAAGCAGGAATTTTCCAGTCAGGATTTCGCTGAATCGTTTCTTCCAGTTTCGCCATTTTCAGGAGGACATCGTAGTAGTAAATGGATGCCAGACAATCCCGACCTCCAAAAGGAAGGATGTCCCAATAGTTTTCGCCGATGCCGCGACCGACGTGTTGCACTCTGTTTCCCGCCGCATCGTAGGAAAATCCGGGACGACCATCATGTCCCGTCCAGGGAACGTGAATGCAGTGATACTTTTCCATTTCAAATTCACGGAGTGCGTATTCCAGAGCAGTCCGCATGCGATCCATATTCTTTTGCAGAAAATCAATGTCGCCCGTCCATTGCAAATAGTCGTAACAACCCTGGATGAAACAGGATTGGTTAATCACATGCCGACTGTCGAACGTGGCAATCCACGAACGGAGATTGATATTCGCACCGTTGCCGTTTTCAAATACCAGACGCAATCGGGTAACAGTTCCCTTCCAGCCCTTTTCCTTGTTCAAAAAAAGGTGGGAATAGTGTTCCCCCTTCGCTGGAGGAGGTACGGCAACACGACGATTCGCAGAAAACTCCGGTTCACTGTCCGTAGTCCACTCGATATAAATCGCTGGGATGGTCTCCTTGATGTCCCAGTCCCAGCGCAGCAACGTGATGGTTTCCGCATTGATGGAACACTGCGGAGAAGTCAAGACGGCTTTTGCCCCGGTGAGTTGTAATTTCAGACCGGTTTGTTCTTCAATTCCATTGTCGTTAATTCCCGACAACTGGAAAGCGTCCAATGAAGTGGTCAGATTGACCCCATATACCTCATCATAAAACGCTCCGTGAATTTTTGAGAACACCCAGCCGGAACCGCCTTGCGAATGAAGGGGAAAGGGCCAACCGTCTGCATGGGCATACCCATGATGTTGGAGTGTGGTTACGTATCCTTCTGCATCAATTTTTCGTGCAAGAAAAGCGGCTTTCCAGCGTTCGCGATTTGATTCCGCTTTGTCCGTATTGGGCCAAAGCGAGGGGGTAACCAACCAGCCGTCTTCAAAGGTGGACATGGGACCGGCACCATGATAATGATGCCAATATAAATCGCGCATGGCGGCTCCGATGTCTTCGGACCCTTGAACATGAAATCGCGGAAAATTTTCGGCAATTTGCGGATTCGGCTCCTGGGGAAATCCTAACGGGGGCAACAATAACAGAATCAGAATCGGTAGAACTCGTTTCATGAGATACTCTCTTAAGGATGGAACATGTTGTATTCCTGACACGGTAGGTCAGGCATCGGTTCATTATCTTGATTTACAACCCTGGGTCAATACGTGGGAGATGCGGAACAAGACTCTTTTGCACTTTCCGATTTCGGTTCGGATAGATTGTATTCCGATTTGCCCTGGACAGAATTACGGACAAAACGCCGTATGACATATCGGGTTAGTTTCCCTCTCGTTCCCGCTGGACCTTCCATTCGACGAAGGTTTTGACAACCAACGTGACCAATGCGAGTCCCGCGAGGATCGTTGCCAGGGAAAATGCTGAAACGGAATTGTAATCGTTGTACATTGCTTCAATGTATAGCGGCACGGTCATCGTCGTGGAACCGCGACTGTGTCCTGCTACAACACTGACTGCTCCGAATTCCCCCATCGCCCTTGCATTACAAAGAATCACGCCGTACAGCAACCCCCATTTGATATTCGGAAGAGTAATCCGCCAAAAAATGCTCCAACCACTCGCCCCCAGTGTAACGGCGGCTTCTTCTTCGAGCGTTCCCTGTTCTTCCATGAGCGGAATCAATTCCTTTGCAACGAACGGAATGGTAACGAAAATCGTTGCCAAAATGATGCCCGGTGGAGCAAAAATAATTCTGAAACCATGTTCGAACAACCACCCGCCCAGCGTCGAATGTTTTCCCAAGGCGAGAACAAGCACCAGACCCGCAATGACTGGCGAAACGGCAAAGGGCAAGTCAATGAGTGTAATCAGCACATTTTTGCCGAGAAAATTGAATTTTGCGATACACCAGGCTGCAACGACTCCAAAAACAACATTCAGTGGGACGGCAATCAAGGCATAAATAATGGTCAGATAGATTGCCGTGCGTGCATCGTTATCTTGGAAACTGGACAAGTAGGCAGGTTTTGCCGACGGCGGCGGGTCTTCCGATGTGTCTTGTGTATCTTCCGTAAGTTGTGAGTCTGTAGAGGCTTGCTCATGGACAGGGGCGGACACGATCCCATTCCGAAATGCTTCGGCAAAAATCGAGGCAAGCGGTAATACCAGGAGCAAACTAATGAAGAGCAACGTAATGGTAATCAACATTACCGGCACAACGCGCTCTTGCCAACTTTTGGAAACGTTTTTCATCCGCTAGCATTATAATCAATTTTGGTATGATGTCAGTAGATGTGCAAGATTATATTTTGGATTTTTTTCCAACAAATCGCCATGAGCACAAATCGCCATGAGCAACGTAGTACGTTCACCGCTTGTCATCATGGATGTCTATCATGCAAAACCATCTGGTCCATTTACTGACCAGTTTGGCGGACGATATTAGTTCGATTGCATCATAACGGAATGCGAAATTGATCGGCTATGGCTTATCGTACCGAGAGTTGCCTCTCTTTAATAATATGTTCTACCGAATGCATCGGATTTCTACGAGAGTCCCTTCCGATTCGCCTACTTGCTGAACGATCTCGTAACATTCCCGGCTCATGCCGAGCGAAACGAGATAGTCCCAAACGTTGATCGCCCGGGAATAGGCTAAATCCAACTCGCGACGGTACGCTGAAGGCTCCCCTAATTCCGCTTTGCCAACGAATTGAACTTTGTATGAAGTGCCGAGCAGTTGCCGATAGACTTCGTTCAATTCCTGTTTTGCCGAGTCGCTGAGATCGTCGCTTCCCCAATCGAACAAAATGGTGCCGCCGACCTTTTGACCCGCCGGTTTTACGACCGGTTTGAACGTGGGACTAGCGGCACCGAAGAATCCGAAGCCGCCGCGCAGGGACTCCGTTGCCGATTGAAATCGTGTCTCCTGCACCGTACAAAGTGCATAAAGCATCACGAAACAGCAGAGGAGCAATGTCATCAAGTCGCCGTATGTGATAAGCCAATCGGGTGATTCTAATGTGTCGTTCTTTTCTGGTTGCATGGTTATTTTCCTTTGTTGTTAAGGTAGGTTGCCGACCGCCGGGCGGCAACACTTTGCCCCCTCTCCCAAAGGGAGAGGGGACGTGATTTCCGTCGGCTACGCCGACGCAATCGCCCGGCGGTCGATTGCCTACCTTGCAAACGCTGTTTTCAGGTCGTTGTAAAGTATTCTCGTTTCTTCTTCGTTACTAAAATTCAAAAAGACATCTGCCTTGCCATCACGTTCGATATGTATTGTCGGTGAGGAATTGGTCTTCGTAAAAAGCAAAACACTTCCGTACATGTTTGACCGAAAATATCCCTTCTGAGTGGTAGAAGTGGCATATCCAAACGTTCTCCATGTGAGTTCAATATCGCTTATTCTATTTTCCATCAGGGAAATATCTGTTATTTCTGTAAAATTGATTTCCACCCCGTACTTGCCGTTGATTCTAACGCCGCTACCAGTGATCTCGACCGTAGGTTCTATTTCATCGGTTATCAGTAATACGGGGACGGCAAGCATTACAGCAAGAAGACCAAAACAATAAAAACCCATAAGCCATAATTGAATTTTTTCTCGTTTGGCTTCCTTATTCTTTGCCTCTTCACTTCCTTCGGCAACAAATTCTTCTATATCTCCTTTTTTATGGAACCGATTTCCTGTGTTTGCATAAATCAAGTAAATGAAAGTGCTTACCGTTATTGTTCCCACCGCAGAATAAAGCATCCACGTGTTTCCACCATGAATACCGAAGGGCACAAGCATCATGCAGCATGTTATCCAAAGCAAAAATCTGCCTGTGGAACGGCATAAGGCTTTTTCGTCATATTTTGCTTGCTCCTCTTTACTCATGGTATTATAGCCGGCAATCAAAAACGCTCCTTTGCCGTTCAAAAGGAATAATGATATGATGACCATCGGAATTAAGACGATACCCCAAGTAATGGACATCATAACACTTATATTTGCCAATGTTCCTTTTCTATCTGCGTAACCTTCTGTCCAAACGTTCCAGTGAAGACCGGTAATATCTGTTCCCGAAAACGTTACCCAAATTTTGGCGGGACGTTTCGTGCCCTGATAGTACAAAAAGACGCTACGCAGTCCCTGATCTGGATGCTCCACGATTTCTGATTGAACGACATCGCCGAGCCAACCAAATCGCCGGTTGGCTTCCGCGGCCAGTTCTGTGATGGCGGCGGCATTGGGCATACCCGCTTTGAATTCATCGGTCATGGGATAGGTTTGAAGGATAGCGTCGGCATCTTTTTCGCAAATTTGACGGACGAATTTTTCTGCGGTGTTTCGGAGGTCATCGTTCTCTTCTCCCTTCAAATTCAGCGCGAATACCATCAATAGGCATAGCATTAACAGTATGACCGTTGTTTTGAGATGAGTATTTTGCATCGTCTTTTCGTTGTTTATTGGTTGTGTTATTTTCCCAAAATTACTTCGCATAAAATTCCTGTGTCAAAATATCCATGTAGATCACATTGTGTTTTTCCAAGTTCCGATGCAACGCTTCACGGCGTTTGCCGATGGGCTTGAAGCCTATCTTTTCGTAACACTTGATCGCTGGAATATTATATTCATAAACCTTCAACATGACATTGTGAAAGTTCAATGCCTTGAATCCGTAGTCGAGTAACAAGGACAAGGCTTCCGTTCCATAGCCTTTGTTCCGATAATTTTTGTTTCCAATAAAAATGCCGGTTTCGGCAGTTTGATTGACATAATCGATTTCCAAAAAGCCGCAGTTGCCGATCAGTTCATCGGTTTCCAAGTCGATAATCGAATAGTTATGGTCTTTGGATAATTCGGTCAAAAATACTCTTTCGTTTTCCAAACTGATAATGCCGTTGTACAGTTGGAGATGGACCAGTAATTCCATGTCGTTGAGCCATTCGGTAAACTTTTCCGCATCGTTAACGTCGATGGGGGACAAATAACATTTTTTGCCGATCAGTTTTTTGAAGTACATTTTGGTTTTTTGTTTATATTATGTTCTCGCTTAAAATTTTTCGTCATTCCTGCGTAGGCAGGAATCTAGACGTAAGATGTTCACATCAATACTCTAGCCCCCTGCCTTCGCAGGGGTGACGGGACAATCGCAATCTTATGATTGCGGCTCTGATTGCGTAACGGCTTCCAGCAACTCGGTCAATTCTTTGTCGGTAATCGTGATCCGTTCGGATTTATCGTAAATCGACAGCAGTAAAACGATTGAGTCGTCCGACACAAAATAGGTAATAATCCTTGCACCGCCTGACTTTCCTTTTCCTTTGGAGACAATCGCCAGCCAAATCTTGTAACACTGGTGTCCCAGCGGCGTTCCGCAGGTGGGATTGCGTTCCAATTCTTCGGCGAGTCTCCGAATTTCCTCTTTGAGAGACGAATACTTTTTCATCAACCGCCGTGCTTGTCGCTCGAACACTTTCGTTGTCTGAACATCAATTTTCACGGAGGAAGGCGTGGACACTTCGGCTCTTTTGTTTTCCGGTTTTGATTTGTTTGACCTCATGTACTGCCTCGCGAAGTTCCATTAAAAGTTTTGATTTCTCCTCCGTTAGGGGCATCGCTTTCACGTAGGAAATATGCCGCAAAACGTCCAGCAATGCAGCGGCTTTTTTGTCCGGGATGTCCAGTAAAACTTTCATAATCAATCCTTGTAAAATCGTCCTTTTCTTGCTGTAAGTGTACCATTTTTGAGAAAAATTAAATCCTTATCCAAACACCCACCACAGCACCCCGCCGACGAACAGGCACAACACGGCGAGGCACACAATGAACCAAAAACAACTCCGGCGTTCATCGTCAGGATCGTTGCGATAGCCAAAGAACCATGCAAAAAAATCTACAGTCAACCATATATAAAAAATCCAATCTGTAATCCGCCACATTATTGCGATCCCATCTTTACGCTGCTTGTTTCTCAACCTCTTCCGCCGCCGGTAATGGAATTGCTGCGTCCTCTGTTACCACGATTTTTTCCCGCAGTTCGATTGATCTTTCGTTCGGTGGAAGGAATGTCTGCAATCTCTGTTCAATGATGCGCGGATGCTCTCCCGCTTGTATTGCCAACACACCGCGAATAATGAGTGCCTTGATCTGCATTTCGGCTTCGTGCAACTGTTTTAACTTTTCCGCTATCGGCAGGAACACCAAATTGGCGGCAATGATGCCGTACAGCGTTGTCAAAACGGCAACTGCCATACCGGGTCCGACGGTTTCGGCATCGAGATGCGTGAGCATCATTACCAAACCGATGAGGGTGCCGATCATTCCAAATGCCGGCGCGTATTTGCCGCAGTACAATGCGGTATTCCATCCCTGCCGATGTCGTTGCTGCATTGCTTCGATTTCACTTGACAAAATACTTTCGACCATTGTCGGCGGCAGACCATCGACGATCAAATGCAACGCTTCGGCAAGAAAAGGATCACGGACACTATCGATCCGGCTTTCCTGTGCCAACAACCCTGTGCGCCGGGTCGCTTCGGAAAAGGAGACGATTTCGCCAATGGTTTCCTGCGGATCGTGTTGTACATTCGTCAAGCATTTTCGAGCGGCACTTACCGACTTGCGGATTGATTTCAGTGGAAAAGCGATAAACAGTGCCGATGCAGTGCCGCCGAAGACGATCAGAATCGAGGGGGTGTTCCAAAAAGAGGTGAAAACATCATGTCCGCCAAACACGGCGGCTCCAAGAATCAGCAAACCTCCTAAAATGCAACCAATGATTGTTCCAACGTCCATGTTCATGTATCCTTTTCTGCAACCGTCTGCTGTCTGTCGTCTGCCGTCTCCTCCTGATACGGTAAATACTCCGGCTTGGGGACGAGATTTTTCGCCTGATGATACGCGACCGCACGCCGGACAACCTCGTCCAACGTTTCCCGAACCATCAGGGTATCGCCATTGATGAGCGTAATGAGCGTATCGGGACACCGCTCGATATACCGAATCAGTTCGGCATTGAGCACGACCACGTCCTGATTGAGTTTGGTAACACGAATCATTGTACCGATAGAGGGCAAAACACTCCCCGCATGTCTATCGGCAAAATTTTCTGAAAAGTTTAACTTTTTTCAAAGAAGAAGGGTTATGCTGTTATTCCGCAGACATTCAGAGCCCGCCGCGTAAGCAAGGAAATCAAACGTCCAATTCCTTGCTTACGCGGCGGGCTCTGTATTTTTCCGCAATTTCACGATTGCGGCTCTGTTAACCCTTTACCGGAATCCGCGTTTTGTAGAACGAACGCCAGACGAAGTACAAACCGATTGCCAAAAAGACAACAGCAATGACCGGTGTCAAATTGGCGTATGGTCCCGCTTGAACCGCATGTTCCGTTATCGTCGTTTCCAGACCATTCTGTTCAATCACAACATCCACCGTACTTTCGACATACTTCATGGCAATCGCAATTTCCGTAGCGAGTAGTCCGAACAGCGTTGAAAACTTGATAATCGGATTGAGCGATACCGACGAAGTGTCCTTGAACGGGTCGCCGACCGTGTCGCCAATGACCGATGCGTCGTGCAAGGCAGAACCTTTTTCCTTCAAATCGACTTCGACGACCTTCTTGGCGTTGTCCCACGAACCACCGGCATTCGCCATGTAAATCGCTTGGAACAAACCAAAAATCGCTATCGAAACGAGATACGCCACGAAAAAGTTCGGATCAACAAAGGCAAACGCCAACGTCAAGCAGAACAATGCTAAAAAGATATTCCACATTCCCTTTTGGGCATATTCGGTGCAGATTTTCACAACCGTCTTGGCATCGTTGATATCCGCTTCCGTTTTGTTCATGTCGAACGTCCGCTTGATGAACTCGACCGCCTCATAAGCACCGGTAGTAACAGCCTGCGTTGCCGCTCCACTGAACCAATAGATGACCGCTCCGCCGCAGATCAAACCGAGAATGACCGGTGCCTGCGTGAGTGAAAGACTCAATACCCCCAACTTTTCGAGGATCAGAATAATCGCAAAGATCATCGTTGTCGCACCGGCAACGGCGGTTCCGATCAACACCGGTTTTGCCGTTGCTTTGAAGGTATTACCGGCACCATCATTCGCTTCAAGATAATGCTTACCCATTTCGAAATCGGGCTTGAAACCGAAGTCTTTTTCGATTTCCTCTTTAATACCCGGCTGGGCTTCGATTTGCGACAACTCGAAAATCGACTGGGCATTGTCCGTAACGGGTCCATAACTGTCCACGGCGATTGTTACCGGTCCCATTCCGAGGAATCCGAAGGCGACCAACCCGAAGGCAAAAATCGGGGCGTGTTCTCCGAGGTATGCTTCAAGACCACCGGTCATCGAATAAGCGGCTGCCATCAGGACGGCAATCAATCCGCCCGTCCAAAATGCACTGAAGTTGCCTGCCGTGATACCGGAGAGAATGTTCAGCGATGCCCCTCCTTCGCGAGAGGCGGTAACAACTTCCTGGACGTGCTTCGATGAAGAACTCGTGAAAATTTTCGTGAATTCGGGAATCAACACGGCGGCAAGTGTACCGCAGGAAATGATAATTGCCAACTTGAACCAAGCATTATTCTCCAAATCGCCAAGCATAAGGAAACTGAAGATGAACGACACGAGAACACAGAGCCCTGCGGAAATCCAAATCAGGTTGGTGAGCGTTTTCTCGAAATGTTCTGCGCCCGCTTCCGTTCGCCCCTCATATTCTTTGACGGCAAACTTTTGATTGATGAAGTAAGCGCAACCGGAGAGACACCCCATCAATACCCGCATAAAGAATATCCATGCGATTAACTTCGCTTGCAACGCCGGTTCGGGAACCGCCAAGACGATAAAGGTAATCAGGGCAACGCCGGTAACGCCGTAGGTTTCAAAACCGTCGGCGGTGGGACCAACGCTATCGCCGGCATTATCGCCGGTGCAGTCGGCAATCACGCCGGGGTTACGCGGATCGTCTTCACCGACTTTGAAGACGATTTTCATCAGGTCGGAGCCGATGTCCGCAATTTTCGTGAAAATACCACCGGCAATTCGGAGTGCCGACGCACCGAGCGATTCGCCAATCGCAAAGCCGAGAAAGCAAATACCGACGGGAAAACCCGGAATACTTGCCATCAGAAGGATGATAATCATCACGATCAATTCTAGCGAAATGAGGAAGAGTCCGACGGACATTCCTGCTTGAAGCGGGATATTGACGACATCCCAGGGTTTTGCTTTGAGGGAGGCAAATGCTGTTCGTGCATTGGCATAAGTGTTCAATCGGATACCGTACCAAGCGACAGTGGCGGAACCTGCCATTCCGATGAGGGCAAAAATGAGAACCTGTATCCAGAGAGTTACGGGATTGCCCTGTATTTCTCCGCCGCTGTTTGCTGCAAAGATATAAACGGCAAATGCCGCCGCAATGATGCCGAACAGAGCGAGCAGGAACATAATCTGCTTCATCAAGTAGGCACTACATGTTGCGTAAATAATGTCTGCCACCGCTGCCATTCTTTTGTGGACTGCCAATTTTTTAACTTCCATGAAAAGATAGACGCTGATGCCCAATGTTACGCAGGTGAATAGGAGTCCGATGATAAGGAGCACAAATCCGTTGACGGGTATCCACGGAAAGGTGCCGAGTCCCATCGAGGGAACTTCGAGGTTAATTTCGCTGGCAAATGCCGTCATGCCAGTCATAGCAAAGGCGATTAAGGAAAATAGTAGTCGATTGATGTGTTTCATTGCGTGCATTGAAAAAAAGGGGGGGGGTAAAAGTTAGGGGCGGCAGAACCGTAAAAACGAAACCGCCTATTTTCGCTGTATTATCCATTATGCGGGCTATCTGTCAATAGGCTCAAACATTCGATTGCCCGTAGGGCTAGGGCTACCGCAAAAAATTGTTGTTTTTGAGCCAAATCCGGCAAAGTTCCGACCATGTTTCCGTACCGGCAGTTCCCTTTGCCAATCCTAGACCGTGTTGCCCCTTTCGGTAAATGTGCAACTCCGCCGGAATTTTGTGTTTGCGGAGTGCCAAGTAGAGCATCACACTATTTTCCGACGGAACCGCCGTGTCCTCGTCCGTCGTGAACTGAAAAATAGGCGGCGTTTGGGCAGTAACCTGCTTTTCGGAGGAATAAAACTCGATCAACTCTGTGGGAGCATCATTGCCGATGAGATTTTGCATGGAGCCTCGATGGGTGGTGGCAGCATCGAACAAAATCACCGGATAGCAGAGAATCGCAAAGTCGGGTCGGCAACTCACCTTGTCGATGTTGTCCGCCGGATTTTTGTGATCCCCAACATGCACGGCGGCAGTGGAAGCCAAATGTCCCCCAGCCGAAAAACCCATGACACCGATTTTTGCCGGATCAATGTTCCATGCGGCGGCATGAGCGCGGACTGTACGAATTGCCCGCTGAACATCAAGCATCGGATTCGGATGTCCATAACCTTTGCCCCGGTGCCGGTAATCAAGCACCACCGCTGTGACTCCAAATGAACGAAACCATTCAGCAATCTGTGTTCCTTCGTGATCCATTGCCAGAGCCCCGTAACCGCCGCCGGGACAAACGACGACTGCCGTTCCGACCGTTTTATCCGCATCGGGATGCCAAATGGTTATTTTTGGTTTGTCTTTTTCCTCATTGCCCAAAGCATTGGGGGCGTTTTGTTCCCAGAGGTAAATCTGTTGCTGTTCGGCAGCACTCACACCCATTGCGCCCAAGAGCAACCAGGTTAGAAGGGTACGCATCATATCCATGATGATTGTATAGGTTATTGGTAAAGTGATACGACAACTCATTATAACAAAATGTTGCCAGGAAATCTGCTATGAGTTGCGGTGGGAGACTATTTATGTTAGAATGTCGTCATGTCCATGCCAACCTCTTTGGAGTCATTACAAATGAAACGACGCGATTTTCTCGGCTTAACAGCATTCGCCGCCGGAGCGGCAACATTGGCTCCGTTGACCGGAGTTGCACAAACAGCGCCCCATTTAGAACCTCGTGAACCGGTCTGGGTTCCGCTTACCAAAGAGGTCAAAACGACCCGAATCGGCTTCGGAACCGGGATGCGTGGCGGAGACCGGCGAGCCGACTTGGTCCGCCTCGGCTATCCCAAAGCCGTTGAAATGCTTCGTTATGCCTACGATTTGGGAATTCGGCTCTTCGACTGTGCCGACTTGTACGGCACTCACGACGTTACGGCTGAAGCCCTTCAAGGAAAACCCCGGGACAGTTATGTGCTCGTTTCCAAACTCTGGTTGCGTCCCGGCGGCATCCCTGAAATGGAACGGCTTTCCCCGGAAATTACCGTCAAGCGTTTTCTCAGAGAGTGTCGAACCGATTACATTGATGTCCTGCAAATCCACTGCATGGATAGCAATCGTTGGACACAAGAATTTGCCGCTGCGATGGAGAGCATGGAAAAACTGAAGAAGGAAGGGCTCATTCGCGCACACGGTGTCAGCACCCACTCCAACGCTGCAGTGGAACTTGCCGCCGAAACGAAATGGTGCGATGTCGTTCACGTCCGCATTAACAGTGAGGGGCTACACATGGACGGACCAAATGACGATGCCGCCGCCCGCGTGGCTGAGGGAGTTCGTGTTACCCGAAAAGCCCACGAAGCGGGTAAAGGTGTGATTGCCATGAAAGTCCTCGGACAAGGAGACGGAGGAATGCCGGAGAATCCTGAAATGCGTAAAAAATCGACAAAATTTGTTGCGAATCTCGGTTGTGTTGATGTGATGATTGTCGGTTTTACCGAAAAAGATCAAATTACTGAATTCGTTTCCAATGTCGCCGCAGTTACCAACGGCTAGGGCATGTTAAAATTGGGCTGGCATTATCTACGTCCCCTCTCCTTTGGGAGGTCTTTTCAGACACGGGTTAGGGTGAAGGTTTTACGTGCGAAACTCCCGCCGCAAAATAACATGCCGTCATTCCCGCGAAAGTGGGAATGACGGCATGTTGACATGAAAATTTTCCGTCTGGATTCCTGCCTGCGCAAGGAATGACGGAGATTGGGGAACTTTGCAGATCGAGCATGCAGAGAGTGTGATTTGTTTATCTATTTCCGGTTTCCGAGTGAAAAATCAATCCTGCGTACCCCACGACTCGGCTTGAGTCGCCGGAGACATCTGCGCTCGTCATGTAGCCAACCTCTTCGACATGGTCAAGCCGCCCCATGACTCGGAGCGTTTCCATCACGAACACTGCTGGCACAATACCGCACATCGAAATTTGTTGTTCGTAAATTGTTCGCAATGCAAGTTCAGGGTTCAGTTCTGCTACTGCCCGGTAAATGACATCGAGAGCGATATGATCGACACGGCGAGTCGTTTCATCATTCGCAAAGTGATTCATATCAGACGAAATGATCAACATCGGTTTTTCCGGCAGGGAATTTAGAAAAGTTGCGAACTGTGCCGCGCCGCGCCGAATCGTTTCCCAAGACGACATGGACACTGCGACCGCCGAAATTTTTGTTTCCGGCGCAAGTCGGGCAAGAATCGGCAGCAGAACTTCAATGGCATGTTCGTGAGCGTGGGGAGCCGCATCGAAGGCGAAATAATCGACCGCTTGGATCATTCTTTCGGTCATGGGCAAATCCGCTTCGACGTTTTTTCCCGGTAACTGCCACGTCTGGTGGGGTGCCACTGCCCAGTCCACACCGCCGCCGCGATGTTGCGGTGCAAAAATAATGACCCAGCGGGGTATGTTGACCCGCTTAAACGTTTGAGCTGCCAACCTGCCGGAATACTGCCAACCCGCATGAGGAACCAACACTGCATCCGCTTGGATAGGGGATTGTGTGGGAGATAAAGACTTTGCCGGTTCGTGCTTCATCGGAACAGCAGAAATAAGTTCATTGGTATCATTATAACCTGAAGCAATGATATCCGCAAAGGGCGCAGAGGGTTTTTAGAGGTGTCCGGCAGTCCGTCGACAAGTTTGCCAAAACACCGTCATTCCCGCGAAGGCGGGAATCCAGATGAGAGACGTGAACCCCATTTTTCTAGACTCCCGCGCGGGAGTGACGGAAAAACAGAACTTATCGACGGACTGGGGTGTCCGGGATAACTCCGAACTCGCTCAAGCCGGTTTTTCAAGGATTTTCCGTTTTTCTTCTGCCGCACTCAATCGTGAATAGATCGGAAGCAACGACCACACGTCATCGTTCACTCCTGTTGTACACTGTCCCGATGTAATTCGTTGGACGGTGAGTTTTCCCGCCGCCGACGCTTGGGGAAACCAAACGGACTCATCTGCTAAAATAAGGTTTGACGGTACTTTTTCGCGCCATCGTTCCAAAGCAGGACCGGTGAACAAAACGTTCTCATACTGTTCAGCATGCTGCCACCAACCGGCAACAGGGATCAGTTCCGGTTCCCTGAACGTTTCGAGATGTCCGTCTGACGTTTGTCGCAAAACAGCGGCTACGACTTCTCCCCGCTGGGCATCCACGCCGACGGAAATAACCCCGACATGCGGCGACAGAGCAAAAGCGACGGTTTGGAACGTGTCCAGAGCCATCACACTTGCTCCTGTGGTATAAGCAAAGACCTTGGCGGCGGTAACTCCCACACGCAAGCCGGTGAACGAGCCGGGTCCTACCACAACGGCAACGATGTCAATTTCCGCCGGGGCTGTCTGCGATTTTTCAAAAAGTGTTTGCAGTGCCGGATGGAGCGTTTGCGAACTCCGCCGGTCCTTCGGCAACGCCATTTCCGCCACGACGTGACCACCGTCCAGTAGGGCGACGCTACCGAATTTTTCCGTTGTTTCAATCGCAAGGAGTTTCATGGGGTCTGTTTACCGACCGAGTATTTTTTTGACGAATTGGGCATTCGCAACCTGCGATTCTCGCCAGTCACCGGGGGCGGCACTTTCGACGACGATCCAACCTTTGTAGTTGATCTTTTCTAACGTTGCGCAAATCTTGGGGAAATCAATGTCGCCATCCCCGAGGCGGCAAGTGTCTTCCTTGAAGTGGATTTCACAGATCAACTTTTTGGAGCCGAGCAGTTCAATTTCGCGGAAAATGTCATAGCCCTTGTTCGTGCTGTTGCGGACATCGTAGTAAATTTTAACGGCATCAGAACCGACGGCATCAAGCAATTTCATGCTGTCTTCTGCCGAGAGATAACTCTCGACGGCGAGAATCTTTTTCTTTTTCTCCGCAATCGGAGCGAGACGTTTGAGTTTTTCGACGACGAGCGGCTGATGATCCTTATGTTCATTCATATCCGCATTGGGGGGGAAGAATGCCAATAGTACCCTGTCGATTTTCATTTCGTCCATGGCATCAAGACAGTCCACGACCCAGCCTTCGGCTTCCGGTGTCGTTGCCAGAGGACGTACGTTCAAGATGCCCACGGCAAACGATGTGATGGCGATACCGGATTCTTTTGCGGCAGCCAATAATTTTTGCCTGTTCGCTTTGTTTGTCAGCGAGTCGTCTCCTTCCACATGGTATGAGGCTTGTATCCCCTCGAATCCGAGTTCTTTGGCAACGGCAAAGGTATCCGCTGGTTTTACGCCTCGGATATCCCAGTCGCAAATTCCGATTTTCCATGACGTTCTTGCGTCTGCTCCAAAAACCATCGCCGCATCGGCAAGCAAAAGAGAACCGGCGGTGGTCAATAAAAATTCTCGTCTCGTTTTCATAGTAGTTGTTAGGGTAACAGGTTTGAAGTGCAATTCCTACGTTATACGATCTCCGGGGACGAAGGTCAATAGCCTGACAGTAGAACTGCAAAGTCCTTTTTCCCGTCCCCCCCACCAAGGGATGCTTTATTACAATCGTGTGTTTTGTCAAGAGCAATGGGAAACTTGCAATCCCTCCGGCAGTCCGTCGACGAGTTGGCAGAATAGCGAAAACAGCGGAAATAGGTAATGTCATTTCGACCAGTCGTAAAATTTTTTACTCACCCAAGCATTTGAGCATTAGTGATGGTCCAATGCGGGGCTTGAATTTTAGCCGATTTCTGATACACTCATGGGACTTTGGGTTTGCCCATTTGTTCCTCGAATGCGTGTATGGCAAAAAAAGTGTCAAAAAAGTCTGTGCCCCAGAGCAAGAATAGCAAAAAATTGTCCTCCGCCGAGTTAGATGCCTATAAAACTCGTTTGGTTGCCCTACGCGCCCGGATTCGAGGAGACGTTTCGACAATGACCGACGGAGCACTGAGCCACAGCAGATCGGAAGCCGCCGGAGACATTTCCGCGATGCCGCTACACATGGCAGACATCGGCTCCGATAACTTTGAACAGGAACAGACCCTCTCCTTTATTCAGTCGGACAACTCCACATTGCTACTCATCGAAGAGGCTCTGACACGGATTAAAAATGGTTCTTACGGAACTTGCGAAGATTGCGGCAAACCTATTCCGAAAGCCCGGCTGAATTTTTTGCCCTATACGGCAAGTTGTGTCCACTGTGTTGAACGTGCTCATCAAGACGAATAAGAAAAAATGCCGAAAGTTGTCCTTCCCGCCGGTTGGTGCCGTGCCGTTTGCATTTTTGTCGCAATTACATGCGTGGGGTTGGCAGCAGATTTGCTCACGAAACACTGGGTTTTTCAGGCACTGGGAATGCCGGGAGAGTACAAGGCGGCTACCAATCCAGAGTTGCATCACGTATATTGGATTTGGCAGGGCGTTGCCGGTTTTCAAACGTCCGTAAACACGGGAGGATTATTCGGTTTGGGGGCAAAACATACGAAAGCAATCGCCGCGTTGTCCCTGATTTTTCTAGCCGGAATCATCGGTTATGTTCTCCTTTGGGCATGGCGAAGTCTGTTCTTGACTGCGACTTTAGGAATGATTACAGCGGGAATCTGCGGCAATTTGTACGACCGGCTCGGTTGGCACGGCTTGATCTATCCAGAGGGGTGGGAGAACCAAGAAGGACAGTCGTTGACAGGACAGCACGTTTATGCCGTTCGGGATTGGATTCACTGTATGATTGGTACATTTCCCTGGCCCAACTTTAACATAGCAGATTCTCTACTTGTGTGCAGCGTCATTTTGTTGCTCTTGCACGAACTATGGTCGGCGAAACCTGTCGCAGAATCGAAAACCCATACCTAGAAAACCAGTGCCTAAGGCTTTCGCCGAAAAGTAATATACCGTCATTCCCGCAAAAGCGGGAATCCAGAGAGTTGATATGAAAGTCTTCTGTCTGGATTCCTGCCTGCGCAGGAATGACACAAGCGCAGGAATGACGAAAGCGGCATGACTTTTTCGGGCGGAAACCTAATCGTGCAATCGCCGGATTTCGTTCCAAAGTTCGCGGAGCGAATCGGTCTTGGTGTTGACCGAAATGACTCCATAATTCGTACTCGGCGGATAGTATTTTGCCAATGGCGAATTGTGGAACCGGAAAACCGACCGCTCGTCACCTTCGCCAACACGACCCTGCAAAATCCAGATCATTTTGGGTGCTTCCCGCGTCTCTTGAGAGGCAAACTGGGAAGAGTATTTGAGTACGATCTTGTCAAGATAATTCGTCTGGCTATTGTCTTCGTGCCGACGTAAAATGCTCAAGCGGTTCGAGTATTTGGAATCCAGTACCACATACACGGGAGGTTTGTTGTCTCGGGAAATTTTGAGCAAAAAGTCCGGTGTGTAATAGCAACTCGTTTGAGCCCTGCGGGGAATCGTCGTGCGGAAAATCGTCAGATCGTTCTCAAAACAATCCGAATGAACCACCGGCTGATAATAAAGGGTTAAATGGTAATGATCTTTTTCAAGATGATAGGTGTTGGCAACATCAATTTCGTTTTCATACCAACTGTCAAGAACATGATATTGGTATGAAATGAATGCCGGTCTGTCCGACACAGGCTCGAAGCCGGTATCGCTCAACATTTTCAGCAATCGGTACAAACTGTAATACTCGAAAAGTTTATCCAGTGTCCGCAAATTGAAAATGATTCTGTTCTTCTTCATATCAAAGTCGCCGAACTTGAACCATTTCATGATCTGTTCAAACACCTGACTATACGGTTTGACTTCTTGGAACGTTTTCGTTTTTTGCGGAAACGTTTTGACCTCGAATTTGGTACACTGCAATATCTCGTTATATTTGTTGTACAACGATTCCAGTTGTGCAGTAACCACATTCAATCGTTCGCCGATACTTTTCGCTTCTTGAAGAGGGAATTGCCAAATCGTGGAAATTGCTGGTGGTTGATAACCTTCCCGAACTGTTCCCTGAATTTTTTGCAGTGTACTTTCCCGCTCCACAATATCTGCCGCCAGCATTGCTTGAACCAGTCGTGCATTCTTCAACACCAGTACCAAAAAACTTAAAATGACCTGATTTTCATACACATCCCGATTGCTCACTGGTTCCTGCATCAAGATTTTTCGGGGAATGTAATACTTGCCTTGCCGAAGCAGTGCCGTCCTCTGCGGAACGGCAACGAGTTGGTCCGAATTTTGCATAAGCCACTGGAAACCTGCGATGGACACGTCTCTTGCTTTTGCATATTCCCGAATAACATTCGTCTTTTTGATGCTGTGCCGAGCGAGCGCAGTGAAATATTGCAAATTACTTTGATAACAGATGGCGATCGACTCGATCAATTGGATGTACGCCGTCGGCGACCTAAAGGTTTGCTGTTGGAGCCGCAGTTCCCCTTTGGTGAGTTTGTCTCCGTCGAGCGATTCGGTGGTTCGGTCTCCGAACATCCAGTTTCCGATTTTATCATCCTCAAAATTGAGAAGCGATTTCAGCATATCGACGGCATTTTGCGTGTCTTCCGGCTGTTTGCTGATGCACGCCATATACCGGCTGTACAGAACGGCGGGTTCTTTTTCATCCCGGCGAGTAATGCGGAGAGACAAAAAAAGAATATCGTACAACAATTGGAACGGCTGTGTGGTTTCGTTATTCCGCTCGTCTTCAAATCGTAAGTGATAGCCGTCTGTGCCGTGCCGAAAAGCGTGTCCGATAATGGTGTCTCCATTGAGAAACAGTTCAATGGTTTCAATATCTCCGGTGTCCTCTTCGACGAGTAGGTCGCCTTGATAATGCCCGTCCTCGAAGACGACATTCCGTTCGTCAATATCGCCACCGGCAGGCATTTGAGGGTAAAACTCAATTTCCACCGGCGCAGCGGTTTTGAACCGATCCGAGAGACGCAGGACGCACTTCATCTTATCAGATAGTGTATTCTCATGCAGGGTTATTGTCAAGGTTATGACCGTCTTGCAAACTCTAAAGTTTTTAGAAGTTCCCTACTGTAAACCAGGCGATGGTCAGACTCGTTCCATTGAGAAATGCATGGAGTAGAATGCAATAGGAAAGATTTCGCGTTTTACTGTACAATGTTCCGAGAAGCAGTGAGAAAAAGAAAATGGGGACGGGACTGACGTTGGTATTGGGATAACACCATACCATGACGACAAAGAGTCCGAAGATGAACACGAGAGTCATGAGGCAGTAACCAGCACTGGCGAGAAATTGAGAGAGACAAAATCGTCCTGTCCCGAAAAAATAGGGGATCACATTTGCGTTCCTCCTTTGCACCAAAAAAATGACCGCTGACGTGAATACCAATAGACTGAAAATCATGGACACGATAAAGCCGAAAACTAATGATGATGTATCTATGGCACCGTGATTTCCCGCATGAATAGCCGCAAAAAAGCACGAAACAGTAATAATTGCAACTCCGCTTGCCCTCGGAACTTGGAGCCGTGAAAGTTTGGTTTCAAGCCATCCTTGTAGGAGTAGCCGGAATAAGAATTCTTCAACGAGCGGAGCAACAATAACCGCCGAGAGAAAAGCCACCAGAAAAACCATGGGCGAGTTTTTACCTTGTTCCACCAGTTGTACAATCGGATGTTTGTATTCGCTTGTAGAAACCGCCGCAGTCTGTTCCGGTGAATAAGACACATGTGGGATGATAACACTCACAAATAGCGGTGCCAGCCAGAGGGCAAGGAAGAGCAAGACATCATAACCTGTCCACAGAACGGATGTATTTTTTGACTCTGGCTGCATAGACAATGAATGGTGCTACTGAATATATTGACTCCAATCCGCATCTTGCAGAGTTCGTTCATTCATCGTCTTCATCAAATGCCGACTCCCACGCCGAAAACAGGGAAATTACATGGTAGATAGCCCCCCCATACGTTACCGTATAAAATTCCCAAAACCTTCCACCGAAGTCTGGTGCTTTGAATATCAGTTTATCGTTCTCAACGGTCGGGAGCAACGTTCGCAGGTATCCTTTTGCAAATTCATAGAAAAACTGCGGCGTTTCCGGCATATCTTCGTTGCTGGCTTTCATCGCAAACACTGCCGTCCGCCATGCGGTGATGGCTAAATCAATGGACGTTTCCAGCATATTGCGAAGCATTCGGGCATCGGGTGCCGTCCGCGTTTTGACGGTCAACTTCATCGGCGGCATATTTTCCATCACCTCAGGGTTGGTCAATGGATTAGGAAGCGACATTGCCGCCCAGTCCACTTTTCGGGCAATGTAGCCGAATATATTTATTACTGCATCAGGAATATCTTCCGCCTCTTCCCTGAGCGTATCCAGTAGATATTCTCTGATTGAATCGGTCATTGCAACCGCAATTTTGATTTCGTCGTTGCCTAGAATGTTCATGGCTTGCAAAATGAGAGCGTCTTGGCAAGGATTGAGATTTTCGAACCATTCCTTGAATGCGTCTTCGTCGAGATCAGCGACCAAAAACAGAAAATCTCCCGCTGTGATAACCTCGTCTTTTGCCCCACTTCCTCCCAAAAATTCATCTGGAAAAAGCGATAAAAGCGTTTCTAGGTCGCCGTCAGTCTTGTCTTTCCAGGGTACAGCAAGAAAAAACGGAGAGTCTTCGAGCATTTCGGTATCTACGATCAGGGCAATTTCTTGAATCCCAAGTTTTTGGGTGATCGTTTCGATTGCTGGTCGGAGAGCGGCATCCAATTTTTCGAGGTCGGTGTTAAGTGCGGAGAGAGTGGATCGTAGGGAAGACGCTTCGAAATGGAGTGCTTTCATTAACCCTTCGGAATACTTCGCCCAATTTTGTTTGAACGTATCGACATCGGCATTTCGGAGATCGACATGGCTGAAAAGGGCGGTGTTTTCGGTAATGAGCGGGGCAAAGGTCTCCTGGGCGGGTGCGGATGTAACGAGTGCCAAAAGGCATGTACAGAGAAATGAAAAACGCATAGAAGTTTCCGTGGGAAAGGGAGGGAATTTACGCAAAAAGAGTAAACTTTCCCCGATTCTACATCTTTTTACCTCCGAGTCAATGTTTGAACTTGCTCTAGCCGTACAGAAAAGTAGGAAACTTTCCGGTAAAGCCTTAAACCGGCACGCCTTCTTTTTCCTCTGGATTTTTTCTTGGAACATCGTTATCCTTCCCGCATGCCGGGGTTCTTTGCGTACATACAGGGTTTGCTCAAACAGGGACGACTCGTCGAACTGATTCTGCCGCTCCTGATCTCCTCGAGTCTCATCATTATCATTGTCCCGGTGCCGGTCTGGCTCATGGACATCCTCATTTCTCTGAATATCTCCCTCGGTGTCGTCATTCTGTTGACCACCCTGTTCGTTGCCAAGCCGCTCGATTTCAGTATTTTTCCGTCGGTTTTGTTGGCAACCACGCTATTCCGGCTCGTGTTGAATATCGCCACGACCCGGCTAATTTTGAGTCAGGCTCACGAACTACGGGAATATGCGGCGGGGGAAGTCATCAAAAACTTTTCCGAATTCGTTGCAGGCGAAAATCTCATCGTCGGGTTGATTATTTTCATTATCATTTTCATCATTCAATTCGTCGTTATCACCAAAGGTGCCACGCGAGTCGCCGAAGTCGCCGCCCGATTCACCTTGGATGCCATGCCGGGTCGTCAAATGGCAATCGATGCCGACTTGAACGCCGGTGTGATTGATGAGCGGGAAGCAAAGCGACGGCGTGAGGAAATTACCCAGTCCGCCGACTTCTTCGGGGCAATGGACGGTGCCAGTAAGTTCGTACGCGGCGATGCCATTGCGGGTATCATCATTACGCTTGTCAATGTCATTGCCGGTCTCTTTATCGGAATGATCTCGTATGGAATGACGCTCAACGACGCAGCATTCGTGTTCACCAAGTTGACGATTGGCGATGGACTCGTAACGCAAATTCCCGCCTTGCTCATTTCGATTGCCACCGGTTTGCTCGTTACCCGAAGTAGCCACAGCACTAATTTACCCGAACAATTCGTCGGGCAACTCCTGTCGAAACCGATTGTGATGGTGCTGACCGCCGCCTTTTTAATGGTGCTGATGCTGACCAACCTGCCAAAAACACCGCTCGGTTTGATCGCAGGCAGTTCTCTCGGTTTGGCACTTATCATGACGCAGAAAAACAAGAAAGTACAGCGGTCTGAAGCGGAAATGACGGAAGCCGCCGAACAACAGCAACAGGCGAAACAGGCAGAAGATTCTCCAGAAAGTCACCTCAAAATTGACCCGATGGAATTGGAACTCGGAGTGAGTCTGATTTCGCTCGCCGATCCGGCAAAGGGCGGAGATTTACTCGACCGTATCCATCGTTTACGAAAAGAAGTTGCCTCCGAAATTGGAATCATCTTGCCTCGGGTACGCATTCGAGATTCGTTGTCCCTCGATCAAAATCATTACCGTATCAAAATTGCGGGGCAACCGGTGGCGGCCTGGCTAGTCTATCCCGAACTCTATATGGCAATCGCTTCGGGAATGGAAACCGGAAAGGTAGAAGGATTAGAAACGATCGAACCGGCTTATGGAACGCCCGCTCTGTGGATCGACGAAGCAGTGAAAGAGCAGGCGCAGATGGAAGGTTACACCGTTGTCGAACCGAATGCGGTCATTGCCACTCACCTCTTGGAGACGGTACGCAAGCATGCCGATGAAATTTTGACCCGCGATGCAACTCAATCGCTGTTGGATGAACTCAAAAAGGACAGCCCGGCAGTGGTGGACGAGGTCAACAAAGTGCTGACGCTTGCACAAGTGCAGCAGGTTCTCCAATTACTGTTGCGTGAACAGATTCCGATTAAACAACTCAGCACCATTTTGGAAGTGTTGGGAGATTACGGCGGTCAGACAAAAGACCCGATTATTTTGACAACGTTCGTGCGGACGAAACTTGCCCGAACGATCTGTACTCGATACAGGGACGAGAACAATGTTTTGAACGTGGTCTTGCTCGATCCGGCATTGGAAGATCAAATTCGGGCAGGATTTGAGCATAACCAGAATGGTTTGTTCCCGCGAATGTCCCCGCAGGCACTGGATCATCTTTGCAAAAAGATATTGGCGGAAGCGGACAAACTGACCAAGCAGAATTACCCCGCAATCGTCTTGGTCAATCCGCAGATTAGGGCGGCGTTGAAGTACATGACCATGGCGACGATACCGGGTTTGGTCGTATTGAGTCAAGCGGAAATTACCTCCGACACGCAAGTCGTCAGTTTTGGATATGTAACGCTGTAAGGTTTTTGTGGGAAAGTAATAGGGTATCGCTCCCAGTCCCAATGTCGAAAACGGTTTCCACTACGACTTCTCGATGGGACATTGACTCACCGAAGAAGATTTTCCTAAAATCGAAGCGGAGGTGCAATCTTCAGATTAGGGCTTTCGCCGAAAAGTAACATACCGTCATTCCCGCGAAAGCGGGAATCCAGAGAGTTGATATGAAAGTCTTCTGTCTGGATTCCTGCCTGCGCAGGAATGACGTAAGCGGCATGACATTTTCGAGCGAAAACCTAGGTGTGATGGGCAACTTGATACCGCCGTCAATGGCTATACTTTCTTGTTCTGTTCAAACAAATCGCATCATAACCTTTTTGAGCCTTTGGGGAAGAAAAACTGCCACATTTCAAGCAAAGTTCAACACCACCTATTCCGGCATCATCCGAAATTTTTCTAGCGTGTGTCTCTTTTCGGTAGCAACATATCCCGGTTCTTTTTTGCGTGTTCGAGAAATTGAAAAAGGGCATCCCAATCGCCGCACTCGATTTTTCCCCGCAAGTCCTTCAGTGCCCATTCGTAGTCATTGATGGCATCCAAAATTGCTCCAGCATTGTCGGCAACGATGTCTCGCCACAACTCCGGCAGTCCCGAGGCGAGACGAGTCATACTGTGATAGCCGGGTCCCGTATATTGTGCCTCCTGTAATTGTAGCCGATCCGCCAACAACGCACTCAACAAGTGCGGAAGATGACTCGTACGTGCCAGCGTCCGGTCATGCTCCGCAGGAGTCATCGTTGCCGTGCGGGAGCCGAGCAAATGCCAAAATTGCGTGAGAAAATCAATGTCCCGGTCGCACGCCGAAGCGGTAGGCGTGATAATCGCAAGGCGATTCTCAAACAAATCTGCGTCGGCATGTTCTACCCCGCTTTTTTCTGCACCGGCAATGGGATGTGAACCGATAAATCGGCAGCCGTTCGGCAATGCAGTCTGTTCAAATCGGGTGCAAATCGTCTCTTTGGTGCTGCCGACATCGGTGATCAATGTGTTCCGTGCTACCGACGCAACCTGTTGCACATTTTGGGGAGTGAGCGAAACCGGGGTTGCGACGACAATGAGTTCCGACCCAGCAATAATGCCTTCGTCAAAATCAGTGTTTGTTTGATCAACAACGCCCAACCGCAGGGCAGTTTGCAACCGTTCCGCACTGCGACCAATCCCGATGACGTTTTTGGCTAATTGACGTTTTTTGAGGGCAAGACCTATGGAACCACCGATCAGACCAACACCAATGATAGTAATTCGGGAAAAAAGCGGCATAGAACAGTGTTCACACGATAGGCAGTCGGTTATGATAGCAGGTTACAACGTAAGTTACAACCTCAGGAAGCCTATGGTCATTGACATCTTCGTCGCCGAGGGCGATGGCGTAGATGCGCTGAGCGAGGAGGTCGCGTTGCTGATGGGAGGTATATCGGGGATCGCGAGGATCGTGAACGAGTCGAGTGATGGTTTCGGTGAGTTGAAGTTTTTGATCGACTTGTTGGAGGAGGAGAGCTCCACCGGCATTGG
>Ga0082212_10002580_pt1 | contig 26290 bp, 26 predicted proteins | sample TergutNt197P3_FD_71548 | JGI IMG/M metagenome (GOLD analysis project Ga0082212, IMG submission 71548) | Neocapritermes taracua P3 segment gut microbial communities from Petit-Saut dam, French Guiana - Nt197 P3 | ecosystem: Host-associated > Arthropoda: Insects > Digestive system > Gut ...
AACGCTTACAGATACCTTGCGGCTTGCCGCGGGGAGCCTCATTGACGAACGGAGCAAAACCGTAACATCAGAAAACCGGTTTTACAAAACCAAAAAAAGCGTTATATTGGAGGAAGGAAACATCTATGGCAGAAGTACAAACATTACCAGATTACCCCAGAGGGCTGGATTTTCAGCAAGTCTGGGCATCTTTACAAGAAACTAAGGAGATTTTAAGGGAAGACTCTCAACGGCTAAAAGAAGAATTAAATGAAAAAATTGGGGCATTAACCAATCTTTTTGGCGATGTTACCGAAGCGATGGTTGCGCCTAAAATCTGTGAAAAATTTGATGAATTTGGATTTAATTTCCTCAGAGCAAATTCGAATGTCAGGTTTAATGACAGGGTTAATAACATCTCTTTTGAAGTTGACATTTTACTGGAAAACGGCGACAAAGCAATGTTGATTGAAGTAAAAACTAAACTTACCATTGAGCGTGTAAATAAAAATATAGAAAGGCTGGAAAAAATGCGAAAATATGCCGATTTACACGGAGACAAACGTATATTTATAGGAGCGGTTGCCGGCATTGTAGTAACTGACGAAGTAAGAAATTATGCACTAAATCAAGGTTTTTATTTCATTGTATATTCAGGTGAAAATTTCTACATTACCACTCCAAATGGCGATCCTAAAGAATGGTAAAAACCATCATCATGATAACCGCAATTTAACGCTATCTGCCAGGTATATGATGCATCCCGTGATTGGTAAAAATGTCATTGTCAAAGGTCATGTTACGCGGATCTTTATACGGTTCATGCACCACCACGCCGTTTTCAATTATATTTGTATCAAACCATGTTGCGTCCAGATAAAGAATTCTGCCATTGTACCTTAAAGTAACCCATGCATGGTTTTGACCGGAAACTTTAACAATATCACTTACACCTTTGATATTGGCTGCACGGAGTCTTGATATTAACAGGTTGCTGTAATCATCACAAACTCCCAGCAAAGGAGTTGGCGTAACATATCTGACTTTTATTCCAATCCGGTTAAAGTCATAATCCATGTCCTGTGCAACAGAAAGTAATATATCGTAGACTTTTTTTAAAGACGGATCTTTTTTCATCTCGTTAAGTTTTGCCTGAGCAATGGCGATATCATCATATCTGTCCAGTGAACAATTAACCCCTGAATGAGTATGATAGGAAGGTGTCAGCTTCCATTCATTAACTGTTGTGGTTCCGGGATAAAAAGCGCCTCCCGCTGCCGGCGTTCTGTCATAGCTGTAAACGGTACTCAAAATCAAGCTTCCGTCTTTTTTAAAATCATAGATAAATTTGTCTATTTTAAAGTTGACAAATCTGGATACCTGCCCGGTTGAAATCGATTTATGTGCAGCTTCAATTAAATAGTCGATGGTATGATTACCGTTGATATCGCTGAACCTATAGGGAATACCGGTTACTTCTACGGGAATGTTTTTATAGGTGTTGGCAGGAGGTTTTGAAGAAGTGGTGGTAGTGGCGCCAGTATTGGTAGATTTACAGTTTACGAGTATACCGCAAATCAGCAGAACCGTCAGGATTGTGAATAATGATAAGCGTTTCAATGTGCTGCTCCTTTTGCAATTTCTACCCCAAGATTTATCACGCAGAGACGCAGTGGAAAAATTGTCATTGTTGCTAAGCCAATAATGCTGCACGATTTTCGCGATTGAGACCGTTACGACCTCTTATCCTTTTTACTCTATTTTTATACTGGACGTCAAGCCTGGCTGATTTTGCGGCAAGGTGTGCCGGGACAAGGTCGTTTTTAATGACCTGAACGGCAGAGACTTCACGGCGGGTACAGGCAGAAAGGAGGGGAACCTTCGCCGCTTTTCGGCTCGGTTGAGTATACAGAGGAAACTTTTATTATTACTCCGCCTAACGGTCAACCAAAAGAATGATAGCTGCAAAAGTAGCAAATTTTCGTTTTATTATTTTCTATAACTTTAAGTAATTAAACCCTTCCAAAAATTCCTTAAAATATAGTATATTTAAATTGAAAGCTTATGGAACTTGAGTTTATTTTTCGTGATTCAGCCCTTAGACATGGCATTACAGAGGTAGATATACGTCACGCTTTTGAAACCTGTTGTTACTTGGGACAATATCAAAACCGCACAAATGTAATATTGCTTTTGGGCTTTGATCAGGATGCAAATCCGGTTGAAATACTGTATAATGAACTTGAGAATAATGGCATTAACGTTTTTCACGCAATGCCATGCCAGAAGAAATTTTATCACTTATTTGAAAGGGGAGAAAAATCATGACAAATATAGAAAAACTAACTGGAATGACAGATGCTGAATGTGAATATTGGGATAAACACATTATTGATAACACAGTTGAACTTGGACCGAATCTATTAAAACTAGGCATAAAACCCGGGTTTGTCAATAAGTCTCTGCAATTAAGCGAACTGGATAAGGAAGTTTTTTCATATTTGTGTGTACAGGCAGAAAAGTTTCATAAAAGCCACACGCAGGTAATCAACGATCTTGTCCATGAAAAACTGGCTGTTGGTGTATAAGCTGAATCTGTTTTGCAATTACCCGAATCATATCAAGTGTTTTTGCCTGCCAGCCATAGCGACAAATTGCAATTTATAGCGTAACTTTATCCCCGGCCTTAATTCCCGCTCTGCCAAACCAGCCCTGAGGTACTTCTAGTGCATAGCGGACAGAACGGCTGGAATGAACCGGACTTGTATTGTTGGGATACATATCCCTGATGTCAACGATAGTTCCATCATAGCTGATATATGCAATGGAAAGGGGAATTAGGGTATTCTTCATCCAGAAAGACAGTACCTGATCTGTTTCAAAAATAAAAAGCATTCCCTTGCCGTCTTCAAGACTTGTACGATGCATCAGCCCAACATTACGCTGCTCTTCAGTTTGGGCCAGTTCAACTTCAACAGCAATGGAGTCTTCCTCTCCTGTTATACTGATTATTTTTGTTGTCAGGCCTGTCTGAGGCTTGCCGTCCAGCGATACAGCTGATTTAGCGGCACAGGCTCCAGGAAAAAAAACCACTAATAACACAGACAAAATTAATAATGCAGTAAAATCATCTGTGATAATTCGTTTTAATCCGTGATATTTGTGGTTTCTAAAAAAAATAGTTTTTGGAACCGTTTTAGAACTCATTCAAAAATCCCTGACGCAGAAAAACTTCACGGGTTTCTTCTGCTCTGGACTCTCCTACAATTTGTTTAAAGACAGTCATATCAATATATTTTATGGTAAGCGGCCGTTCAAGAGATATTCTTGTTTCTTCATTTTCCCATACCGATTCATTCGGATTTAAACTTGTTGGCTCACCGTATTTTTTAACAAGACTGACAAACACCGAATAGTGATCAATGCGGCGGGTGTCCAGGCTAAAAGCCATAATAAAAACCTGTCCTTCCCTTAATTGGAAAAAAGCCCTGCGAATAAAAGAAAGCCCGGTGGTTTCCACAAGATTTTCTTCCTTTGCAGGAAGGAAGGAAACATCCCTGTCGCCCCGGAATTCAAAAAGACCGTCTTCTGCCAATTCAGCTTTTAATTCGTCCAGGTTCATGCCCAACTGAAGTTTGCGAAAAGAACGAGAAAGAGTCTCCGAGCCGGGAATTATAGAAGGCCCTGTCCGTGAGGGTATAAAAACATCAAATGTTTCTCCGGAAGAAGGAACCTGTGTGTCTTGCGGAGGAGTCTGCGAAAAGATCCAAAACGGAATAATAAACAGTATTGCAGGAAAAAAGAATGTTTTTCTTTTCATGGTATATTATCGGCAAAATCCGGATGTTTTGGCAATTTGGTTAATTCGCAGATCTGCCGATTTTTTGCAATTTCTTATAAAATGCAGCTTGTTTTGCTATTTCCGATACATCCAAACAATGAATTTTGTCTTTTTCCTTATCTTTAATAATCTGTATTTTTCTGTTTTCCATCAATTTCCTTAAAATAAGCGGTCCTTCTCCTGCGGGTATACCTACCATATTTACCAGTTCTTTCGGGCCAAAATCAAAAGTATAGGTGGAAGAATTAATTTCTATACGGCTTTTTTCCAGTTGCATAAGAAGAGCGTCGTACATACGTCCTGTCGGATCGGTAACAAGGGTATTTGCCAATTGTTTATAGATAAACCAAATCCTTTCCGCCAGTAACGTGGTAAGCCTGGAAACAATCTGGGGCTGGGTACTTACCATCCGTTCAAAATTGGCACGGTTTACTGCCATTAATTGACATTCTTCGTAGGCTACCGCACACGCTGCCCGGGGCTTGGATTCCAGTAATGCCATTTCCCCAAAAATATCGCCGGTTTTAAGAACCGCCAGCAGCACTTCGTTATTGTCAACTATTTTGGCTATCTTTACCGAACCTTTCTGTATAATAAAGAGTTCTTCCCCCGGTTCTCCCTCGGAAAAGATCATGCAATCTTTTGGATAAATCCGGTTAAACTCATCCGGCTTAAAATCCAGTTTAACCGCTTTGGCATAAGGGCCAATCTTCATCATTATTTCTTTGGCTTTGTTGATGTTTTCTCCGTTTGGACAGCGTTTTATGTATTGATGGTAGGCATAAAACGCCTGATTATACTGACTTTGGCGGGTATAATATTCAGCTACATTAAAAATGTGGGAAACATCCTCTTCCGCTGTGTTTTTTAATGTCAGCCTTGTCAGAGCTTCGTCCAGAAATCGCATGCGTTTGGAAAACTGAAGAATAATCTTCATGGCTACAGGAGTATTGTTCTGGATTAGCTGGCCGTACTGTTCCTTCATAACCGAGATAAGTGTAACATCGGTAATTGCCTGGGCTGTTTCAACCTGGCTGTGGCTGGACATTGTAGATACAACGCCAAAAAAGTCGCCGGGGCCTAAAATACTTCCTTCTTCTTCAACTATTACCACATCCTTAAAGAGCCGTACTTTACCTTGCCGGATAATATAAAATCGGTCTGCGTTGGTTTTGCCTTCTACTACAATATATGAGTCTTTTTTATAGTTAACGAACGTCAGTTGCAGCGGCCCGGCCATATATCCCCACCTAAAGTATCGGCTATTTTAGTATAGAGGGTATAATCCTGCTTGACAAGAGCCTTATCCGGCGTTTTAAAGGTTCAAAATGGCAAAACATCGAGGTGTTTTTATACTGACAGAATTTTAAACATTACTCAATCTGTTTAAATTACAGAGAATTGATCCAAAATTATATACGGCAGTATAGCCGCCCTTGGAATAGCCTTATGTCACAGCTAAATTCAACTGGCTTTCTGAAGATTCTTGGGTATGATAATACGGGCTACGGTTTCGTTCCCGACATTGAGTAATTCAAAAGCATCTGATTCCAGCCCGAGTTTTTTTAACATAATAACCAGCATAACCAATCCCAGACCCGCTCCCTCGGAATCATCAAGCAGGTGTAATATGGCATCTTCCATGTCTTCATATTCACTGGCCTTATCAAGACGCTTGTGAACCCTGTCGAGTTCTGAACTGGTTATGGTAGCATTATTTCTGACTTCGATTGTAATTAACCCGTCTTTCAGATGAAGGATCAGTTTTATATACAACCCTTGCTGGCGCTGGAGGTCCAGGTAATAATTTATGTTATTAAGGGTATCGTCCTTAAAAGTACTCATACCTTGATTGTAATCGTTTTGATCGTATAAGTTCAGGCCGCGATCTATGAAATAAACCCGTTTGGTATTGGCTTTTTTTGCATTAACAACCAATTCCTGGATACAGTAAATTACATTATCCCGCAAACGGCTTTGTTTTACATAATCCAAAAAGATTGTAACAACTTGTTCAATGTAATGTTCTACTTTTCGGGGCAAGGTATAGGTAGTCATAACCAGAGGCACTTCCATTTTTATAGCCTTGTTTACTTTATCAACGTCAACAATAATCTCATTGAAGTCTGACATCCTGCCGCACCTTTAAGGTAAAAGTATACAATAAATTATATCAATTTTATTTTTTTTGTCAATAATTTTTACCCGGAAATACATTTTTTTTCAAAAATACCTGAGTTTTAGGAACAAGCTCACCTTACCCGACAAATATTATTTCCCGTGTCAGTTCAACACCCAGTTCCGATTTGACCCGCTCTTCCAGCAACTCTACCAGCGAAAGAATCTCGGCTGAAGAAGCATTACACTTATTAATAATGATGTTACCATGCCATGGAGCAACCTGAGCGCCGCCTACAGACAGTCCTCTAAGGCCAAGTTCATCAATTATTTTGCCTGTCGGCTTGCCAATAGCCCTGCTGTTTTTAAAAACCGAACCGGCGCTGGGATAACGGTAATGCCCTTTGGATTCTCTGTCGTCTCTATGTTCTTTGATCTCGTTTCGTATAAAAACCGTATCTTTCTCCTGCAAAGAAAATGAAGCTGCCATAATAAGACAATCCCTTTTCTGAAAAGGGCTTATTTTATAATCAAATTCCTCTTTATTTGGACGTACACATAATAGCTTGTTGCCTTCAAGAATCTGTACCTCTCTTACCACATCGGCCATTTCCTTGTCATAACAACGTGCATTCATCCACAATGCACCGCCAATTGTCCCGGGCATACCGGCAAGGAATTCCAAACCGGAAAGACCGTGGTCAGCAGCATAATCCACCGCATAGTCAATAGAGGTACCGGCCCTGAACCAAAGCTCAGATTCAGAAAATGCCGGATGATCGCTGAGGGGTGAGGTGTGAAGACCGCCATATCCCGTTGTATCCAAAACAATTCCCCGGATTCCCTTGTCCGGCATAACAATATTTGCACCGCCACCTAAGATAAAGACCGGTATTCCTTCCTGTCTGGCCGAATCCAGAAGCATAGCGGTATAATCGGGAAAACACTCTCCCTCAGGCCTTATCCACAACCCTGCAGGTCCGCCTGTTTTGAAGGTTGTATGATTGTCCATGGGTTCATTAAAATTTATGCTTCCCTGGAAAAAAACCGGACGGGAATTGAAGTTTTCCAGAAATTCGGTTAAATTGTACACAGAGTTAATATACCATGCCGCTTCGTTTATACAACACACTGGGGCATAAGCTGGAAGAATTTATCGCCCAAAAGCCCGGAGAAGCGGGTTTTTACGGCTGCGGCCCGACAGTGTACAACTATGCTCATATTGGAAACCTCCGGGCTTATGTAACCCACGACATCCTTACCCGTGTTCTTCGGGAACGGGGGTACACGATAAATCATGTAATGAACATAACCGATGTGGGCCATTTATCCGGAGACAGCGATTCGGGCGAAGACAAGATGGTAAAAAGCGCTGCCGAGCGGGGCAAAACCGTCCTCGAAATCGCCGATTTCTATACAAAGGCTTTTTTTAACGATACGGAGCGTATGAATATAGTTCGGCCGAACATAGTCTGTAAAGCTACCGAACATATTCCGGAAATGATAGAGTTGATAAAACGTATCGAAAAAAACGGCTTTACCTACAGTGCAGGCGGAAACCTTTACTTTGATATAAGCCGTTTTAACCACTACGGAGAACTGGCACAGCTTCGTATAGAAGATCTAAAAGCAGGCGCCAGAACCGAAGTAGACAATAACAAACGAAATCCGGGTGATTTTGTTCTGTGGTTTACCAAAAGCAAGTTTGAAAATCAGGCTTTGGTTTGGGACAGTCCCTGGGGACAGGGTTATCCGGGTTGGCACATAGAATGTTCTGCCATGAGCATCAAATATCTGGGTGAGCAATTTGACATCCATGCGGGGGGAATTGACCATGTTCCCATTCACCACACAAACGAAATAGCCCAGAGCGAGGGGGCCACAGGCAAATATCCCTGGGTCAGGTACTGGGTTCACAATGAATTCCTTGTACTGGACAAAGGTAAAATGTCAAAAAGCACCGGCGGATTCCTTACGCTGCAAAGCCTTATAGACCAGGGCTACGACCCGTTAGATTACCGGTATTTACTGGTTGGCGCTCATTACCGGAGCCAGCTTCAGTTTTCCTGGGACAGCCTGGAAAGCGCCCGGAATTCCAGAAAATCGCTTATGGATAAAATTAAAACCCTGGCAGCACAGGTACCAGACACCACACGCGATAACTTGATTCAAGAATTTTTACGCAAAGACGCAGAGCCGCAGAGTAAATTAAGTAATCCGGAGACTTCATCCCTCTCCTTGGCGTCTCTGCGTGAGGAAAATGGGGATCAATTTCCTGCGGTAAAACGGCTGGCAGCCTTTGACGAAGCCCTGGATGACGACCTTTCCACCCCCCGAGCGCTGGCAGAATTATGGGGTCTTCTGCGGGATACCAATGTTGCTCCTGCTGATGCCCTGAAAACGATCCTATACATGGACAGAGTGCTGGGCTTGAGGCTGGAAACTGCCCTTGCCGGAGAACAGGAACAGGAAAATCCTGAATTTATAGCAGAAATCGAAGGGTTTATAGCTCAAAGAAACTCGGCAAAGGCAGAAAAAAACTATGTTTTGGCCGATAAAATAAGAAACGAACTATACCAGCGCGGAATTATTCTGGAGGATACCAAAGATGGTTCTGTGTGGCGGCGAAAAACCTGATGCAAAGTTAAATTTGATGAACAAAGGTTTTTTAACTTTAGTATGTAACATTTAAGGAAGAAGATTGTTTTTAGAAACAGGAACGGAAGTATCACCGCAGGAAAGGTTCCGGCGTTTGTATACGACAGTTTTTCCCATCTTGTTTAAGGTGGCCTGTCGTATTACGGGAAACGAAGAAGCGGCGGAAGATCTTTGTCAGGAGGCATTTTTCAGATACCACGAAAAGGAAATGACCTTTCCGAACCAGGAAGAGGCCAAATACTGGCTTATTCGTGTGGTTAAAAATTCAGCCCTGAACTATGCCAAAAGAAAAGAACGTGAACGGCGTGCATACCAACGGGCTTTTCGTGAAACTGAACGAGTCGGAGAAAGCGGCGAGAGGGATCTTATACGGAAAGAAACCCTCAAGGAAGTAACCGACGCGCTTGAGCAACTTCCCGAAAACCTCCGTATCGTGCTAGTATTAAAGGAGTACGGGGAACTGAATTATAAAGAAATTGGACGTGCCCTTGGCATAAGCGAAGGGAATGTTAAGGTAAGGGTTTTTAGGGCAAGGGAACGCCTTGCTGTCCTTTTGGGCTCGGCAGGCGGTTTTGAAATGCCTGGTAGTACACCCGGCGAAGCAGTTGCTATGGATAAGGATGGGTAAAATGTGTCCTGATCATCAGGTAATGTCGGTTTATTTTGACGGCGAGTTGGATTCCCCCTGGAAGGAAAAATTTGAAAAGCATCTGGAAATATGCCCTTCCTGCCGGAAACATCTTGAATCATACAAGGTTATGAGACAAAGGCTTAAGGAAGCTTCTTTGGTTCCTGACAGGCCAATGGATCAAACCTTAATGGAAGCCATGGAGCGGGTTTGGGAAAAAACCGGCTATGTAATAAGACCCAGACGCCATGGCGTACGGCGCTTCTGGAACGGATCATTAACGATCCCCGTCCCCATTGCCGCAGCTGCGGGACTTATAATGGCAATAGCCTTTGCCGCCATTATCGCCTTTAAACAGCCGGCAAAAGTAACCGAACCTCCGCAATTGGCCGGTATGGAAATGCAGGATATGATACCTGTCTCAGCAGATATGGCAAGTTTCTTTCAATATTTGAGCAGTGATAATTCAGCCGATATGGTTATTATCCGCCTGCCTGAAACAACTTTTACCAATGTCGGCGAACCCCGCATGATCAGGGCAGCTGACTATACAAGAGGTGATGGCTCTCGATGATTAAACCCGGACTTCTTTGTGCTTTGGCCCTTATATGCTCGGGCCTCTTCGCCCAGGAACAGCGTCTGGTTCTTCATATTACCTCCTCAGTTGGAAGCAGTACCCAGGATTCGTGGAACACATTTACTTCCAAGGTTACTATTCCCGGACGGGGGGTAGAAATCAAACTGGTTAATGATAACCTTACAATAACAGTTCAATTTACCCCCCACTTTCGACAGGACAAATATACGCTGATCGCCCAAAGCGAAATCTTGATTAACATTCCCGAAAAAGGAATGAGTTATAAAACCGACACTCGTTCGCTCCCCATTGAGTTGGGAGATTCGATTGTTTATCTTCTTCCATTGAGTTCTGAAAACGCTCCCGATAACCCGCGTATTGAACTTTATTTAACAATGTACCGTTATGGTGAAGAACCAGCTATAGAAGTTGGCTCAGAAAATCCAACAACTTCGCTTCCTCCGACTGATACCACCGGAGGCAATCAACCCAGAAGGGAAGACAGAAGAGAAGCAGGCCAGAGAGAGGGTTCCAGATCCGGAGGACGAAACAGATAGTGGTTACCGTTATTTCTCTGGGGGGCTCAATTGTAGCTCCGGACGGCGTCGATATTCCTTTTTTGAAAGATTTCCATTCTCTTATAAGTGATTTTTTAAACGAAGACGAAAAACGGCGCTTTGTCCTGGTGGTGGGCGGCGGCGGTCCGGCACGCGCATGGCAAAATGCTTATCGTGAAATTTCTTCCGCTGTAAAAGACGAGGATGCAGACTGGATTGGTGTTATGGCAACCCGGCTTAATGCCCAGCTTATCAAGGCAATTATGGGAGAATGGTGTAATCAGCCGGTTATTACCGATCCTTCAAAAACAGAGCCCTTTACGGGGAGGATTCTTGTCGCAGCAGGCTGGAAACCAGGTTTTTCTTCGGATTATGATGCGGTTCTTTTGGCTGAACAATTCGGCGCCGGCATGGTGTTAAATCTCTCGAATATCAAACAGGTCTATACAGACGACCCCAGAACAAATCCTGACGCAAAACCCCTGGATACCATATCCTGGGAAGATTTTAAAGCTCTTGTTGGCGAAACATGGACACCCGGCAAAAACGTCCCCTTTGACCCGGTTGCAACCCGTCACGCTGCAAAATTGAATTTAAAGGTGATCTGTGCAGCAGGCAAAGATCTCCCCAACCTCCGCCTTATACTGGAAGACAAACCCTTTATCGGCACATTAATTGGATAGTACATTTTTTTGTTTTTCTATCATTCTTTGCGTCCTCCACGTCTCTGCGCCTCCGCGTGAGATAACTGAGATTAATTTCCTGTTGAGATTCTCCATTTTTTACGCTAAACTTAATTATTGATTGCCAAAGGAGCCTCAGATGGAAATTTCTGCATTGCAAAGAGAACGTTATAAATATCAACCAAAACTCCCTGCCATACTTTCACAGTCGATAGAAGATGTGGCGCTTTCTTTTGGAAAACCAACCAAATCCATAGCGGACAGCGATGCTCTGGCAGAGCTGTTTAAGCTAAGTTATGGCAAACCCATTGCAAGTATTGTAAAAGGGAAGAATGAAAAAATAAATCAACCCCTGATTGTAGGAGTGATTCTTTCGGGCGGCCAGGCTCCGGGAGGACATAATGTTATTGCAGGTATTTACGACGGCCTTAAAAAGGGAAATAAGTCTTCTGTATTGCTCGGTTTTCTTGGAGGTCCCGGCGGAATGCTGGAAGACCGTGCTGTAGAAATTACCGATACAATTATCGATGAATACAGAAACACCGGCGGCTTTGACATTATTGGTTCTGGCCGTACCAAGATTGAAACCCCCGAACAATTTGCAGCCGCACTAACAACGGCAAAAAAACGAAACCTTGATGCCGTGGTTGTTATCGGAGGAGACGATTCCAATACCAATGCGGCGCTTCTTGCCGAATACTTTACTGCACAAAATCTGAAAACCCGGGTTATAGGCTGTCCGAAAACAATAGACGGCGATCTTAAAAACGAATACATTGAAGCTTCCTTCGGTTTTGACACCGCAGCAAAAACCTACAGCGAATTAATCGGCAACATAGAACGCGATGCCGCCAGCGCCAGGAAATACTGGCATTTTATTAAGCTAATGGGACGTTCGGCAAGCCATATTACCCTGGAATGCGGTCTTCAAACCCGGCCAAACGTATGCCTTATTTCCGAGGAAGTAGAAGCAAAGAATATTTCCATGGTACAGATTGTTGAACAGATATGTTCGTCCATTGTTAAAAGAGCGGCAAACAAGGACAACTTCGGCGTGGTTTTGATCCCCGAAGGATTGATCGAATTTGTTCCGGAAATGAAAAAGTTGATCGAGGAACTAAACGATATTATGGCCGATCACGGCGATGAACTGACGGAAAAAACCGGCTTTGCCGATCAAATTTCCTGGCTTAATTCCCGCCTTTCCGGTGAATCAAATACCCTGTTTACAGCATTGCCGCCGGAAATAGCCCGGCAGCTTTTGGCCGACCGGGATCCCCATGGAAATGTTCAGGTTTCCCGGATTGATACGGAAAAACTTCTTATTGGTATGGTAGAAGAAAAGCTTAAGGAACTAAAAAAAACCGGCATGTATAACGGAAAGTTCAGCGCCCTGGCACATTTTTTCGGCTATGAAGGACGCAGTGCATTCCCAAGCAACTTTGATGCAGACTACTGCTACAGTCTGGGATTTACCGCTTTTGTGCTAATAGCATCCGGCCTTACCGGTTACATATCCAGTGTCAGGAATCTTACCGCTCCGGCAGACAAATGGACACCTGGCGGTATACCTCTTACTATGATGATGAACATGGAACGCCGACACGGTTCTGCAAAACCGGTAATTAAAAAAGCGCTGGTTGAACTGGAAGGAAAACCCTTTAAAGCATTGGCCGAAAACCGGGAAAAATGGGCGGAAAATACCTGCTACCGGTTTCCCGGAGCCATACAGTACTATGGGCCATCTGATGTCTGCGATCAACCTACAAAAACCCTTATACTGGAACACTCATAAACCTGAGGCTGTTCCAAAATGTATAAGAACCGCAGGTTCGGCATTTTGGAACAAGCTTACATGGTTTAAATTTTTCTAAAGAATTAGACCAACAAGTCTAACAGGAGTATTATTATGAAAAAAAGTATTTGCTTTATCAGCGTGTTGTTTTTTACAGTTTCACTCTTTGCACAAAATTCCGTTTCCGCCGGCAATGCGGAACTTCCCGTTAAACGCATCGCACTGTTTTCTTCCGGAGTCGGGTATTTTGAACATTCAGGAACAGTCTCCGGTTCGGCCGAGTTAACCCTGACCTTTGAAGTAGGCATGGTTAATGATGCCCTTAAATCCCTTGTGGTAGGCGACCCGGGACAGGGAGCATCTCCTTCGGTCAGCTATCCCTCAGAAGATACGCTGATACGTACACTTCAAAGCCTGGGTATTGATCTTTCACGCAATCCCGGAACAGCCGAAATTTTTGCAAGTCAACGCGGTGCGGAAATAGAAGTGTCTGCGCCAAATCCAATCAGCGGACGTATCCTGGGAGTTGAACGGCGGGCATCTGCAAGGAGTGCCTTTGGAGACATTGTACAAGACGCTTTTCTTTCTCTTTCTACCAACGAGGGTATCCGGATTATCGCTCTTAGTGATATCGCATCTTTTTCCTTTAAAGATCCGGCTCTGAATGCAGATCTAAAACGGGCTTTGGATCTTATTGCCGCAAACAGGACTACAAGAAACCGGAGCCTCCTTGTTCGCCTTCCCGGCAGTGGCAGCCGTACTGTTTCGTTAAGTTATGTTATTGCCGTACCGGTATGGAAGGTTTCCTACCGTCTAGACCTTGGTCAACAGCAGCCTCTTTTCCAGGGCTGGGCAATTATCGACAACAACAGTGATACAGACTGGAACAATGTGGAGCTTTCGCTTGTTTCCGGCCGCCCTGTTTCATTTATTCAGGAACTCTATCCTCCGTATTACTTTACACGCCCTACCCTGCCCCTTGCCATTGCCGGAAGCGCCCAGGCGGGAACCTATGCCGGCGGTTATGACCGCCAGGAAGAAGCTTTGGTTATGAGGGAACGTGCTTTAATGGATGATTCTGCCGTTGTGTACGAGATGGACACAATGGCAAAAGCCGCCGCTCCGTCTGCAGCGCGCAATACCGGCGGAGGCCCTGCATCTAATGTTACATCAGTTCAGACCGCCGCCGCAGGAAGCGCTGCCGGTGATCAATTTGCCTTTACCGTAAAAAATCCCGTCACCCTTAACCGCAGGCAAAGCGCCATGATTCCATTGGTTAATGGCAAAATGGGAGCGGTAAAAACTTTGGTCTTAACAGGAAACAAAGCGCTTAACGGTAGCATACACCCCGACCTTGCCGCCGAACTGACCAACACCACCGGGATGAAACTCCCCGCAGGGCCAATTACCGTCTTTGACGGCGGCAGCTATGCCGGAGATGCACTTATTGAGTTCTTTGGCGAAAACGACAAAAGGTTAATTAAATACGGAGAAGATCTTTCCGTAACAGGGACAGCAGCGCTTGATTCGGGAACAAGACTTGTCAGTACTGTTACAATTTCCGGCGGTGTTATGATGATAAACCGCCGCCAGATTTATGAACGAACATATACCGTTAAAAACACTGCGTCCGAAACAAAACGGCTTATTATAGAACATCCGATAACAAACAATTCAACCCTGCTCGAACCCTCCAAGTATCTGGAAAAAACTGATTCCCTTTACCGTTTCGAACATACACTCCGCGCCAACGGCGAGTTGGTATTCAAAGTTAGGGAAGAAGTCCCTGTAGCAGAAAGAGTTGTGCTGGGCACACTCAGAACAGACAGCTTTGTCAGCTACAGTACCAATCAGGAAATTCCCGCCAATGTCAGAACAGCCCTGGCAAGAGCGGTAGAGCTAAAGCGCAGGAATGAAGCAGCCGTGCAGGCCCAAAACGAACTTACAGCCCGACGTACAAGGCTTGTCGCCGAACAGGACAGGATACGGCAAAATTTGAATGCAGTAGGAACGGGGAGTGATTTGGGCAAAGAGTATATGCGGCGCATGACCGACCTGGACAACGAAATCGACGGCCTTAATAAGGAACAGGAAAAAGCCGCAGAACTGGTTCGCAGTACACAGAAGGAATTTGACGACTATATTGCAGGATTAAAGCTGTAAGTTGAATTAAGCTGTTCCAAAAACTGTACCTGCCCGCTTTATAAAATGGTCAGGGAGGTTTTGGAACAGCCTCAGTTAAAAACTCCAGCCGACAACAGTTTTTATATAGCAGTTATCCCGGTACTGCCCCAGTTCCCCTGTTCTGTCTCCGCCGAAAATACCTACGGAAAGTTCTGCGGTAATATCATTCTTCGACCAGATAATTGCCGGGACTATAAAGAAATCCTTGTCTTCTATACCCCAAAGGGCTGTGGTTTTAAGTTCCAGTTCGTCCTGGAAGATTTTTTTTGAAAGTATCGCTGTAATTCGTGTTGAAGTTATTTTCTTGCCATTTTCGGTATCAATCACCAAAGGATCACTGCCGATTTTATCGTGCATAAGCCGTATAAGTCCGTTTCCCTGAAGGTTCAGATTAATCCCCAAAAACAGATCCCGGTCAAAACCAAGCGACCATACAAAATGCGGGTTATAAACCGCTTCGTCATCGCCTTTTAGATCGCTTGTTATGTTTATTCCGGTTTCGGCACGGAGGTTAAAGCCGGCAATAACCTGGGCATAATCAACACCTATCTGGTGAAAGTAGTTGTAGTCAATGGAATAGTGAATTTTTTCAGGATGAATTTCAAGAAATGGCAGAGATAAATTCAAAACAGCTATATCTCTTAAATCAATAGCATAAGCAGGACGAGAAAGCCTTCCAAAATAATATTGTACTCCTAGATCGGATTCGCCAATTGTAGTGGTAAAGCGCAGTCCTCCCTGTGCATATTTTAAGGTATCGGTTTTTTTCTGATAAAGATCTGCCGGATCAAATGGCTCTTTGTTAAAAGCCTCGTTTGCATCCTTTATTATTGTTGGAAGATATGCACTAAAAAGAGGCGGGACCATGCCTGGCAGTGAGTTTATCACTCCTGCCTGTATCTGCCCTGGCAACCCCATAATCTGGGGCGGCGCCCATCTGCCTTCCATTGCATACTTGTTTCCCGCAAACCAGGGAACAAAGACTCCTTCCAGTTTGGAAAAAGTACCCATGTTCCAGCTTACATGAAGCATTGGACGTGCAAGTTTGATGTCCCTGGGATTCCCAATATCGCTTAAATCCGAATAATCTACCGGATTAATTACATCTAGCGGGCCAAAACTGTCCGCCCTGCCCCAGGTAAGTTTACGCAAACCTGCTTCAATATCCACAGGGCCAACATAAATGCGAAGGTATGCTTCGTCAATAATCACAGGACTGGAAAAAGAGTCATCTGAAAAATCCGGTTCGACTTTTAAGTTGATAACTCCATCGGCGGTTTTTCCGCTGGCGGTAAAATTCAGTTTCCCGGAAAAAACATTTCCAGGCTCAATACCCTTTCTCTTGTCACTCGAGCCAAGCTCATCGGTAAAGGCAAGGAGCTGTGCTGAAATTTCCCCGGATATTTTTACAGCAGGCATATTTCCGGAAGTACTATCCGTATCGCCGAATCCAAAGCTGCCTGAATCAGCAGACTCCTGAGAAAATACAACAAAGGATGGCAGAAGCAGAAGAAATAAAAGGTGTAATACCGCACCAAACGAATAATGTTTTACCATACGGTTCATCGTTCTTTTCCTGTTCGAAGATATGCAATGCTGAACACCGATTCCGAAATGGGTACATCGTACTTTAAATCTTCTACATTAATTGTGGTGCTTCCCCCGCCAATTGTTGTCATCCGGGTTTTTGTTGCGCTGAGCCGTCCCTGAATATCCTTAAGCTCAAGAATTTCGAGTGTCTTAACATGAACGCCTTTTTTATCGTAAAGTTCAATTTTATGTGTTACTTTGTTGGATTTATCTATCCACTGGATCATTTTTGAATACTGGTAGGAATTGTCTTTGGGTTTGGATTCGATTACATAACAGGCTTTGCCATTAATGTTTTCTTCCCGCAGAATTGTGTGGTTATCCATATCCGGGTTTCTGTCGGTTGATGCAATATCATCGTACGAAAAATCAGTTTCCATGAAACTTTTTGAACCTTCCGATCCGGCAATACGCCTTTCCTTACCCAAGGACGGAAGGTATATCCACTGATTGCTCCCACTCTTTCCGGTATCCATGGAAATAAACCGTGTGCCTGCTATTTTGGCAGGCTGTTCGAATTCCAATACCACACGCGATAATCCAGTGGAATCATCTTTGGAAAACTGTTTAATACGCAGTTCGGTGGTTGAGCCGTTTTTTTTCGTAATTACCCATCTGGAACGGGTCTGGGTAGTAGTAACCTTAATCCGGTTTCTGGATTCACGGACAATTGTTGCTGCCTGCTGGGCAAAAAGCGGTTCCACGGTACAAAGGGCAGCAATCATTATGAAAGAAAGTAAAAAATGTTTCATTGGGTTTCTCCTTTTTAGATATCTTCTGTTTTTGCCTTGGCGGCAAATGCAAAAGCCGGTTTAAATGTTAACAAAAGAGCAGGCATTAGAGTCAGGCTGACTATTGCACTGGTTCCCATAGTTACAGCGATAAGAAGGCCAAAATCCCCCAGCATATTGAAATTAGAAAGAACAAGAACTGCAAATCCAGCTCCGACAGAGAGTGCATTAATAATTATGGCTTTGCCGGAAACAGCAAAAGTTCTTGCAAGAAAAATACGCTGTTCCAAAGCCGGCAGAGCAAAAAATGCCAGGTCAAAGGCTTCACGCTTAAAAGACTCCATATAATGAATTGTATAATCAATCCCTATGCCTACGGCAAGGCTTGCAATCATCGAAGTTCCCAGATTAAGCTTGATTCCCAAAAAGCCCATAACGGCAAAGTTAATCAATATCGAAACAGACAGTGAAGTAATTCCAATAAATCCGGCAGCAATAGATTTGTTGGAAAAAGTAATTATAAGAAAAACAAGAGCCAGAGAAAGAAGCAAAGAAATAATCTGTGAATTAACCACCTGCCGGTTTAAGGAAGATTCAACCATGGCGCTTCCGCCTATGGTAACTTTAACATTTTCCGGGAAGTTTTCTTCCACAAATGCATTGATTGCTTTTACTGCCCTGTTGGTATCGGATTCGCCAATTGTACGAAGCTGTACAGTCGTTTTAATAGCTGTCGGTTCAAAAGTATCGTCTGCATACGAACTAATATTACCGGAAAGAAGAATAAGATAGTTGGACACAAGCGTCGCCAGTTCTTCCGGTCTGGTTTTTCCGTATTTTGCAGGGTCGACGGGAATCTCGTAGTATGCCGCTCCCTTATAATTAACGATTTTTTTTACTTCGTTTACCAATTCTCCTGCACTAAGTTCGGCGCTGTTTCCCGAATTGGCGGCTTTGCTTAAAATCGTTACAAAATCTTCCATTGTATAAACAGAGGGTGAATCTGACGGTTCCAGAGGAATGTTAATAGTTACATCACTTCCAAAAAAACCAAAATCATCTTCGTCAAACCCAAAATTTCCAAAGCCAAAGTCCGCATCGTCATCATAAAAATCAAAAACGGACAAGGAAGGCTTTATTCCTTCCGGGCTTTCGTCTGCATTAAAAACCTGATTGATCCTTTTTATCAAATGGGTAAATCCATTTGTCTTGCCTACTTCGGGAATTTTTGTTTCGAGATGCCTGTTCAGGCTGTCCATTGCAAGAAGACTGTCGGGATGAAGCAGGATTTCGCTGTTTTCCGCTTCGGCAACAATGCTGATGATTTTTGAACCGCCGAATTGTTCCCGGATAAAATTATCCGATTTTACAATATCTGTAGCGGGCCTGAAGTATTCGATAAACACATTGTCAATAATAAGGCGGGAAGCGCCAACAATGGAAATTACAATAACAATTCCCGTAACAAACAATACGGCATTTTTATGAACGGCAATGGCGGTAAACAGGCGGCTGACCGTATTGCTAAAATAGTCCCGGGTTTTTACGCCGGAAACAGCATGGTCTTTGGCTTTTTTAGAAGGGCCTAAAATAATAAGCATCGCCGGAATAAAGGTAAGTGCAATACAAAAAGAAACCAAAACGCCAAAGCTGGCAAAAAAACCAAATTCCCTGATAGGAAGAACCGTTGTAAAACAAAAAGAAAGAAACCCGGCAAGTGTTGTTAATCCCGCGAGAAAAACAGGTTTAGCGACAATTTTTACAGAACTGACAACAAGATCACGATACTCCGCCCTGCCGGCATCTTCTTTTCCTGCTTCTTCTATAAACCGTGTTATTACATGAACACCGTAAGCGCTTCCCACAGCTACAAGGATTACCGGCAGCACGGTAGAAATTACAGATAGCTTTACATTAAAGAGAGAAACTGCCCCCATAGACCAAACAGCGGCAATTATTACCGTTAAGAGAGGAAGTACAACGCCCGAGAGGCGGCGGAACGAAAAGAATAGAATTGCCAATACAACGATTATTACAAGCGGCACCAAAAGTGAAAGATCGGCGCGCATTGATTCGTTTATGGTTGCGCTTATTACCGGAATTCCCGTTACATAGACTTCCGCAATGTCACTGAACATTTCACGAGCTATGTCCCTGACCTGAATAAAGCTATCCGTTACTTCGGGCTTTCCGGCATCTTCGGCTTTTACGTTCATCGGCACAAGGATTTGTGTTGAAGAAAAATCATCGGAAATAAGAGCGCGCCTGTACATCTCCCAGGAAAGAAGGTTTTCTTTTAATTGCGCTATTTCTTCCGGCGTTCCGGAAAAATCGGCTGCAAGAAGTTTTCCCACTGCAATGGATTCACTGTCTCCGGTAATATAGTCTGCATTTACTATTGACGTAACCGGATCGATAATCTGTATATCTTCGATTATCTCAACATAATCCCGGATACGGGAAAGAAATGCAGGATCAAAAACATCACCTGAATAACGGTGAAAGGCAACCAGAATAAAGATTGAGCTTCCAAAAGTATCGTCGATGTATTTTAAAGTTTTTCTTGCCGGATCGTCATCCGAAATAAAGCGGAAATTATTGTTATCCAGCTCAAGACGGGGAAGCTGTAACGCAAAGAAAACCGTTATTAATACAACAACAAGAACAATAATCCAGGGATATCGATATATTCTTTCCATTTGCCGCTAAAACTACCGTTTAAATTTCGGGGTTTCTAAAGTTGATTCACCCCGCTGGATGTTGAACCAGATTTCCTTGCCTGCTTTTTCCCGCATCACTTTATAGAACGAAACAAGGTCATTGACTTTTTCTCCATTAACGCCGGTTATTATATCCTGTCTTTGGAGTCCTACAATCGAAGCCGGGCTTTTTGCAATAACCTGTCCAACATAAAGTCCTTCAATCTTGGAGTCCAGCTTAATGCTTGTTCTGATAGCATCGGTTATGGGTATAACATATACTCCCGGCCAAAGCTTGGAATTTTCGGCAGCAACTTCATTGTTACGAGCTTCAATACGAACCTGCAGGTTTCGTTCAGTTCCGTCACGGATTATGGAAAAATCTGCCCTCTCGCCGGGCCTAAGATCTCCAACCATTAAGGTCAGGTGGTTCATGCCGCGCACTTCTTTACCGTTAAGTCCGGTAATGAAATCACCGGGCTGGATACCGCCTTTTTCTGCCGGAGAGCCAAGGAAGATTTGAGTTGCCATGGCGCCGCGCTTTCCTGTAAGGCTCATAGCCTGCAATACATCCTTGTCCGGATCGGTTAACGAAACGCCAAGCCAGCCGTAGCTTATTTCACCTTTACTGATAAATTCGTCGATAGAACGTTTTGCATTATTAATGGGAATTGCAAAACCCAGACCCATGGAACCGCCGCCCGTGCTGCTGGCAATCCAGGTATTGATCCCGATTACTTCTCCCCGGATGTTTACCAGAGCGCCGCCCGAGTTTCCCTGGTTAATGGAAGTATCGGTTTGAATAAAATCATTTATATTCCCTGCCGGCCCGCCGGTTCTGCCAACTGCACTGACTATGCCCATGGTCATGGAAGACATAAATCCCAGCGGATTACCTATGGCTATTGCCCAGTCGCCGACATGAACGGTATCGGAATCTCCCAGTACGGCAAGCGGAAGATCTTCTTCGCACTCAAAAGAAACCATTGCCAGGTCTTTCCGTTCGTCTTTCCCCACAAGTTCAGCAGGATATTCCGTACCGTTGTTCAGCGCCACGGAAATTTCATTTGCGTCTCCGACAACGTGGTAGTTGGTCAGGACATAGAAAACAGAGGGTTTTGAACCGGCGCCATTTACCTTGCGGACAATTATTCCCGAACCCAGACCCTGGGAACGGAATTCCCTGCCCTCTCCGTCATTGGGAGTGCCAAAGAAAAAATCCCATGGAATGCCGTTAAAATTGGGAACCTGCTGACGGCGTATCGAAACGGTTTTGAGCTCAACCACCGTGGGAAGCACCCTGTCGGAAATTGACCTGAATGCCGTCTGAAGGCTTTCCGCCACAGACAGGGCGTCCTGGGGCAGCGGCGTGGCAATACCTTCCTGAGCCTGGGCTTTACCCCCTTTTGCACAGGAAATAGTAACAAAAGCGGCGCAAAAGCCGAATAAAGCGCCCAAAAACACCAGATTAAAAACAAAAAAATGCTTATTTGAAAGTTTCTTTATCAGATTCATATTCAGAACTCCTCTCTATCTAGTATAATACCAGTTTATAAAGAAAAGTTACAGTCATATAAAGATAGAACTTCCCGGCGTCTATTATGCCACGTCGTCAGCCGTGATAGTCAGCTTTCCATCAGCTTTGTATGTGGCAATTTTCCAGAAATAATCACTGTATTGCCTGTCCATAACTGCCACATGGGTTAAAACCCAATCCTTTAAAAAATAAGCGAATTTTTCCAGAACCAACCTTTTACCTTCCTGAAAATCCTTTGCGCTTTTAACAACAATCAATGTAAATTCATCATGTGTCTTTTTATGTTCGGCATAACCGGAAAACCTGGTTGCCTTCATGTACTTTTCCTCGGTCGCAAAGTGCTCTTTTATATATTGTACTGCCTGCTGAATAACTTCCTTAAACCACGCAAGTTCTTCTTCTTCGTTTCCCGTAGCGTGATCATATAATTCATTGACAAAATCCAGAAGTCCTTTGTGTTGATCATCAATGATTTTTATCCCCATTGAGTACGAGTCGGACCAATTAACATGATTCCCGCCGGCTGTTACCGTGTTGGATTTTAGTTTTAGCATAATAAACTCCTTGTTGGGGATTTCCCCGTAATTTTTTCTTGTTCACTGCTAAATATAGTTATAGAGAATTCACGGATATTACCTATGGGGAAAAATGATTTTTCACAAAATACACCCTAACATCCGCCGATCGCAGGGAGGTCATTATTAAGATTCCTTGTTAAATAACAGTATATTGAGCTATATAATCATTTCGTATAATTAGCGGAATTACAGTACATCTTCGGTCAGCACTTCCACCGTATCACCGGTAACCGCCAGGGTATGTTCCCAATGGGCAGAAAGGCCGCCGTCGGAAGTTACTACAGTCCATTCGTCATCCAGAATATCTACGTCCCCTGTTCCCGTATTGATCATCGGTTCCAGGGCAAAAACAAGGCCTTTGGAAAGCCTCGGGTTTGATCCTTTGGCAATATTGGGCACATGGGGAGCTTCGTGAAGTGCAAAACCCACACCATGACCGCAATAGCGGGTAACGATCCCATAACCTGCAGATTTTGCGTGCGTTTCTACAGCCCTGGAAATAACAAGAAGCCGTTCCCCTGCTTTTGCGGCGGCAATTCCTCTTTTAAGACATTCTTTGGTCGTTATATTAAGACGATGAGCCGTATCACTTACCTGTCCCGCTTCTATGGTAAGAGCCTGATCGCTGATAAAACCGTCCAGGTCAATGCCGCAGTCAATAGACACCAGGTCGCCGATTGCTATCTTACGCTTCGACGGAATACCGTGAATCACCACATTATTAAGCGAAATACATAATGCTCCGGGAAACGGATTCTTTTTATCACCATAACCCAGAAAAGCGGGTTTTCCGCCGTTTTGCTTTATCCAGCGCTGCGCCCACATATCCAGATCTATTGTAACAACGCCGGGTTTTACAAGGGGAACAAGCTCCCTGAACATGGCGGAAAGCATCTTGCAGGATTTGCGTATTCCTTCTATTTGCCGTTCGTTTTTCAGGCGTATCAAGATACCCTCGCTGTTTTTTTCGACTTTTTGAGTTTCTTGTTTAATTTTTTATAAAAAGTATCTACATCTTCCATAAAGTGCTTAAAATACGGCTTTTCTTTTTCATTGCTTTTTATTTTATACATCAGGGAATAGGCTTCGTATACCTGGCCTCTTCTGTCCAGTTCTTCCGCCAAAAGCAGACTGCAATCCATCCAGTCTTCCCGTTCCAGATATTGTTCCAGTAAAAAGTCGAGCCCTCCGTTTTCTTTCCAGACTTCTATCGGGTCAAATTGTTCATTTCCCGGATGCAGAAGCAGATAAAACAACAATTTGGCCTGACTGACTGGATCAGTTTTTCGTTTTTTTAAAAATGTCGGATAATCAAACTGGCTGGCTAAACGGGCAAATACGTGATCGTACTCAAACCGCCTTTCTTTGCTGGAAAGTGTTTCGTATGCAGAGAGTAGCTTGCGCATTGCTTCTTCAGCTGCCTTTCCGGCAATATCCGGATGAAGCTGTTTTGCCCGCTCTCTGAAAGCTTTTTTAATATCCCGCAACGAAGCATTTTTATCGACGCCGAGCAGCGAATAATAGTTGTCCATACTGTATTGTGATTTATGCCTGTTTATAAATTAAGTCTATTGACGGTTCTTTAACAATTAAAACCGAACATTTTGCGCTGATCATAATTTCCCGGTGAGCATGGGTAATAATATCCCTGGCATTGCGATCTTTTTCCCAGCCTCCCAATAAAATAAGGTCCGATTTTCGTTCATCGGCTGCACCCAGGATTTCCGTATACACAGCCCCCCGGCGCATCTCCCGCTCTATTTTAACGCCCTTTGCCCGGGCCAATTCTTCCACAAAAGACAGGTAACGTTCTCCGTTGGCTTCCAGACTTTTTTCGTATTCCTGACTCTCTTCCTGAATAAAGATCTTGCTCAGAGTAAGCTGCCTGATTGTAGCCGTATCAATTACATAGACCGCAGAAAGCCTGCAATGGTAAAGTTTAGCCATAACAATGGCATACTTTGCCGCCAATATGGAGGCATCCGATCCGGAGACAGCTACTATAATATTAGAAAAAAGCCCCTTAATCATTCCCTTCCGGCCTTCCTTTTTAAAAGCTTACTGGTAAAGAAGGAATCTCTGTCCCGTTCTTCAAGAGCCGCTTCTATATATATTTTGGTGTCCCTGGCGGTAGGGATAACCATCTTTTCCAGTGCATTTACCCGCCGCTGGGTTTTCCGGACTTCCCGGGCAAGTGTCCAGGCAATAGTCCGGACTGCCGCCAATTCGGTCAGAACTTTCAGTAATTTAAAGAATTCTAACACAGTTTCGTCACATTCCGCAAATGAATTCGCAGGGGAATACTTTAATTCCGCCGCCGGAAGTACAATTTCCAGGCTTGGAAGCTTCATTCCGGCACAGGTAACCTGTTTTTCGTTCAATTCAAAGCGGTATTTTATCCCCTGAGAAAGCCGGGCTGCCCGTTCTCGTCCCATGGCGACAAGCATACGTTTTAAAGCAGGATATGCGGTCTCTATACAGGTGTCCATATCCTTTTCCAGGAGCTTTACCTGTTCAACCTTCTGCATAAGCTCCATAACAAGTATTTCCCGCTTTTGTTCCAGGAGATCATAGCCTTCCATGGCCGTAGTAAGCCGTTCTTTTACCCGGATAAGGTTGCTTTTGGTGGGAGCTAACTGTTCACGCGCCATGATTTTCCTTTTTTTGGATAAGAAACCTTTTTTTCAAGGCTTATTCCGAAACTAACAGAGTTTTAGAACAAGCTCAATTGCCTTAATTCTTAAAAGCCCGGTCTGCTTTCTGATTAAACCAGAGCAACAGGGCATTGGCTCTGTTAAAGATTGACTCCCCTGCCCTTTGCTTCATGCCGGGTACCATGGAGGCTTTGGCCATTGAAGCGGCATAAACAAGAAGGTAGGGACCGCAGTCAAAAATAGCAACTACAGACTTTAACTTGTTTTTGCCTATTACCGTTACAGGGCCGTAAGACAAACCGGTAATGTTATCCTGAACAACAATAAAAGATGATTCGCCTGCAATGTAGGAAAATTCATAAATATTGTCCCCAAAGGTTAAATCCTTTTGGCGTACATAAACATTCAATGTTGCCGGCGGCTGCGAAAAAACCGGATCAGGCCGGGGATTCTTGCCGGTAGGACTGTCAATTACCGCAGATGTTTCGTAAAGAAGACGCATGGCGTTCCGGCTCTTGGAAAAATACTCAATCCCTTTAAGGGTGCTTACGGCTGTAATTCCATTGTATAGTGCGGTTCTTTCCGAAGCTGTCCAATTTCCCTGCGAAGATTGCTTTTTGTACAGACGAAGGGATTCCACGGTAACGTTGGGGTCTATGCTGCGCCTGTTTGTTTCGATAAGCCTTTCCAGTGCATCAAAACGGGGAACCATGCCAAAACTTGCCGTGTCAAAGCGTTCACGGTCAATTGCTCCCGACTGCAAAAGCTGTTTTACTTGAGCATCTGGCAAAAGGCTTTCCAGCGGAAGTGAAAATCCTTCGGCGGCCGGCAGTAAGCCGAGTATAAGCGCATAAAGCCCTATTATAATTAACTTAGCTCTCATCATTATTTTCCTTCTTATTATTGTAATTCATCTTTATAAAAAACAAAATGCCGTTAAAGTTACGGGGCAGTGATTACCCGGTCATGTCAATGTGGGCTTACCATTCCTTAGGTTTACCATTTGGAGGGGTAATGTAGAAATTTTCCCCTGCATATTCGATGAAATAAAAACCTTGATTTAACGCATACGATCTTACTTCGTCAGCTACCACAATGCCGGCAACCGCCCCTAAAAATATACGTTTGTCGCCGTGCAAATCTGCATATTTACGCATTTTTTCAAGCCTTTCTATATTTTTATTTACACGTTCGGCGGTAAGTTTGGTTTTTACTTCAAGTAGCATTGCTCTGTCGCCGTTTTCCAGCAAAATATCAACTTCAAAAGAGATATTATTAATCCTGTCATTAAACCTGACATTCGGATTTGCTCTGGGAAAAATAAATCCAAACTCTTCAAATTTTTCACAGATTTTAGGAGCGATCATCGCTTCGGTAACATCGCCGAAAAGACTGGTTAATGCCCCGAGTCTTTTATTGAATTCTAATGCGTCTTTTTCCTGCCGTTTCTTCGTTTTCTTTAGACCTTCGCTTACTTCTTT
>Ga0082212_10002581_pt1 | contig 26281 bp, 19 predicted proteins | sample TergutNt197P3_FD_71548 | JGI IMG/M metagenome (GOLD analysis project Ga0082212, IMG submission 71548) | Neocapritermes taracua P3 segment gut microbial communities from Petit-Saut dam, French Guiana - Nt197 P3 | ecosystem: Host-associated > Arthropoda: Insects > Digestive system > Gut ...
TTACTATTTCCTCAAAAATGTTATTCGTCTTACATGCTCCTGAAAAATCCCCAAAATGCGATTTGAAAACGATTTCATCCTGTAAAACAAGGGACTTCCGCGATTTGATGCGTCAGCCCTGCCACAACGCGGAGGCAGGCATCATTTTTTCCGATGAAAACGTTGTATAATATCCGAATGGAACCGACGCGGGATGAAGCCCTACTGACTGCCTATTTGGACGGCGAACTCACGCCGCCGGAGCGGCAGCGGCTCGAACAACGGCTTGCGGACGAACAGGAACTCCGGCAACAGTTGACCCTGCTGGAAGAAACCCGGCACTGTCTCGATTTGCTCGAACAGGAAAGCGTGGATGCCGAAAAAATTGACGTTACCCTGAAAACAGCGGCAATCTCTCTGTCGGTCGTTGATCTTCCTTCGTTGAAGATCAACCGATGGGGAAAATGGGGGCTAGCCGTCCTTGCCGGGCTGGCATTGTTTGCGGTCACATTTCACCTCGGCAACGGGGCACCCTCGGACGACCCCTTGTTGACTCGAAAAATTGTTGGTATTGAAGAGAGCAAGCAACTTGCCGAAACACTTGGAAAACTATCCTCCTGGCAAAAAGACCAACTCCTAAATGAGGAACCCGTAGTAATTATCAACGAACTTAAACAATTATGGAACGCACATTGATACTGCTGAAGCCGGACACCGTTGAAAGGCAACTCGCCGGAACGATATTAAGCCGGTTTGAACAAAAAGGACTGAAAATCGTTGCCTTGCGGATGTTGCAATTCACCCCGGAACTTGCCCAGCAACACTATGCTGATCATGTGGGCAAACCGTTTTATCCCGGCTTGGAAACATACATCACCAGCGGTCCCGTTGTGGCGGCGATTTTGGAAGGATCCGATGCCATTGCTATTGTCCGTCGAATGATCGGACCGACCAACGGTGCAGAAGCCCCCGGCGGTACCATTCGAGGGGATTATGCGTTGAATAGTCAACGCAATCTCGTTCACGCTTCGGATTGCTCCGCCGCCGCCGAGCGGGAAATGGCACTCTTTTTCGGAAATGATTCAGTCCAACAGCAAGTTTCAAGATAGTTGATTGCCGATCTTTTGCTGTCCTCAAGGAAAAAACACGCTATCGAGTTTCCGGCATTGACCGACCATTGTATTTGGTTTACACTGTTGCAAACACTGATTGGGAGAAATGAAATGCATTGCGTTAGAAAAATTACAAACGACTTGAGTTGGGTAGGTGCAAACGACCGACGGCTTGCCATGTTCGAGGGAGTCTATTCCGTTCCGTATGGTGTGTCGTACAATTCGTACCTCCTTCTCGACGAAAAAACCGTATTATTTGATACCGTCGATAGGGCAGTAGGACACCGCTTTTTTGAAAACATTGCCGAAGCACTGGGAGATCGACCGCTCGATTATTTGGTCATCCAACACGTCGAACCCGACCACTCCGCCACGCTGGAAGATTTGCTATTTCGGTATCCGAACGTCAAAATCGTCTGCAATGCAAAAACGCTTTCGATGATTCAGCAGTTTTTTGCCCTCGATATCAATGCCCAAGTCGTCAAAGAAGGGGACACATTGAACACCGGTCAGCACACGCTCCATTTCTTCATGGCTCCGATGGTGCATTGGCCCGAAGTCATGGTAACATACGATTCCACTGACAAGATTCTCTTTTCGGCGGATGCATTTGGTAATTTTGGCGCACTCAACGGTGCGTTGTTTGCCGACGAAGTGGATTTTCAACGGGATTACATGAGTGAAGCCCGGCGTTATTACGCAAATATCGTGGGCAAATACGGATCGCAGGTACAATCGCTGTTGAATAAAACATCTGCGCTCGCTGTTGATATGATCTGTCCGCTTCACGGCTTTGTATGGCGTAACAACCTACCGGACATTTTTTCCAAATATGCGCTATGGAGCAGATACCAGCCGGAGGAAAACGGTGTGATGATCGCCTACGCCTCGGTCTATGGCAATACCGAAAATGTTGCCGAAATTCTCTCATACCGATTGCGGGAAAGAGGAGTAAAAACCGTCATGTACGACGTTTCGGTAACGCCGGCATCCGAAATCATTGCGGCGGCTTTCCAATGGAGTCATCTTGTTTTTGCCTCGACCACGTACAATGCTGGTATTTTCGTGTCGATGGAAGAACTGCTCAGCGATCTTATCGCTCACAACATCCAGAACCGCACGGTGGCTCTTATCGAAAATGGTTCCTGGGCACCCACCAGCGGCGGGTTAATGCGTGAAAAGTTGGAAAAGTGCAAGAATATCAGCATCCTTGACCAAACGATCAGCATCCATTCCAGCCCGAAATTATCACAAATTGCCGAGATTGATGCGATGGCTCAGTCTTTGGCAACCGATTTTCCCCAAACGACTGTAGCAAAACCCCGCGAAACGACTGTTGCATCAATCGACCCGGCGGCAATGTTCAAACTGTCGTATGGTCTTTTTGTCTTAACCGCAAAAGAAGGAACGAAAGACAATGGCTGTATCATCAATACAGCGTCCCAGATTACCGAGTCGCCGCTTAGAATTTCCGTTGCAGTACGCAAAGTCAACTTGACCCACGATATGATCCGAAAGTCGGGAGAGTTCAATCTTTCTATCTTGACCGAGAGTACCCCGTTTCGCATGATCGAGCAATTTGGATTTCATGGCGGGAAAGATACCGACAAGTTTGCCGGTTGTGATTATGAAGAACGTGCCGTCAATGGTGTCCGTTATGTACCTGAACACGCCAACAGTGTCATTTCCGGCAAAGTAGTCGATGCTCACGACCACACTACGCACACGGTATTCATTGCCGACGTTACACAAACATTGGTGTTGTCCGGCGAACCGAGTTTAACGTATCAATTCTATTTCGACCACATCAAGCCCAAGCCGCAACCACCCGGCGGGGACAAAAAGGGCTTCGTCTGTAAAATTTGTGGATATGTTTTTGAAGGAGACAACCTGCCGTCGGACTTTATCTGTCCCCTGTGCAAGCATGGTGTCCAAGATTTTGAGCCTGCATGATTGTACACTCAACAACGGCACAAAGTTCCCGTTTTTTGTTCCCTCTCCCTTTGGGAAGTCTTTTCAGACACGGGTGAGGGTCAGGGCTACGATCCGCTCTCATTCCCGAATGTCAATACACTTCATCGACATTTGATCGCGGAGCAATAACCGCCCTTGCACGATTGCCATCGGTGCCCAGCACGCTCCACCCGCAAACATGTCTTCCACAGCAAACAATTTTCGATAACCAGCGAACGCGGCTTCACAACCGGTTAATGTACCGTCGTCGTCCAAAATCAATATCATGCCGTCGACAATAATGTACGGTCCGCTGCCGAATTTTTCCGTTCGTCCGCTTTCCCAAACGACTTTGCCATTCAAGTCCAAACAGACGAACTGTTTGTCATATTGCCGAAGTCCAAAGATATGACCTTCGTAAAAAATCGGCGTTTGCTGTTCCGAATCAAAAACAGCGTCCGGCAGTTGGAACAACGTGTTGGCTTTGTAGGTGCCCGGCGAATCCGGCACAATTTGCAACATCGTTGATCCGACTTTGTAACCACCGCATAAGAAAATTCGATTGTCCGGCACGATCACCGGCGAAGGACACGATGCCAGTCCCACGGACAAACCGGTCTTCGACCATAAAATTTTTCCATCATCCGCACGAACACCGGCAACTCCCTCTCCGCCGAAATAGACGAACGTCAGTTGTCCGTCCAACATCATGGGCGCAAGCGACGCATGCGTCATTTCCCAGCCGTGAGGATTCGGCGTTCGCCAAACCTCTTCACCGGTTTCGCAATCGTGGGCAACCACCATCACTTCGGGACCCGATGGGGCAATGATTACCGAGGGTTTATCACTACCGGGCAGCACTGTAATCAGTGGACACTGTCCCGCATACCACTGCGGCTCGACGGTGCCGTATTCATGCCGAAGGTCAATGAACCATTTCTCTTCGCCGGTAACGGCATCGACGCAAAGCACATGACATTTCGGACCGAGCGACACGCAATACTGGTCGGTAACAGCCGGGATCGTTCGGGACATGCCGTGATTTTTTTTGATCTGTACCGGATAGGAAAAACGCCAGATTTCCTGCCCGTCATCCAGTGAGAGACACCGAAGAGCGTCCCGCTGATTCTCCATGTCATAATCGAGAATATAAACTCGCCCGTTGCGAACGGCAAATCCGGCGTACCCCTCGCCGAGCGGTAATTCCCAGAGAACAGGCGGCGGTTGCTCTTCCGACCAATTCTTGCGGAGCGGAGTTGTTTCCGGTGAAATGGCATCCCTGTTTTCGCCGCGAAACTGCGACCAGTTGCCCGATAGTTGAGAAGGCGTACCGGCTCCCAACGTCAGCGTTCCTTCGACAGGAACGTAGGGAGCGAGAGTGATCCTCCGCTCGACGGGTACCCGAAGGTTGAACCGGTGACCGTGTTCCGGCTCGTTCCCGGATTTCACGACGAAGAAAAACCCTGTAGCCAGTCCTGCACTTCCCAAAAGGAGCAGACCGGCAAAGAGATAAATCGCGAAACGGATGACGGTGTCGGGACGCATAGGAGCAAGGAATTAGGCTTCGTTTGGAACGTAAGGCTTTCGCCGAAAAGTAATATACCGTCACTCCCGCGAAAGCGGGAATCCAGACACAAAACACTCCGCCCGCTCCTCTGGATTCCTGCCTACACAGGAATGACGGAAGCGGCATGGCTTTTTCGGGTGGAAGCCCAATGACCTCACCCTAACCCTCTCCCAAAGGGAGAGGGGACGCTACATTCTGTCTCTCCCAAAGGGAGAGGGAACGCTACATTCTGTCTCTCCCAAAGGGAGAGGGGACGTAATTTTCCGCAATCTTACGATTGCGGCTCTGATTATGAAACGAACAGATTATGAAACAAACGAACTATGACACGAACGGATTATACTGCCCCGGCATGGGAACGCTACTTTCGTAGAATCCATCGGCATCGGGTTGCACTGGGGCGACCTGATCAAAACTGGTGATTTCGCCATTCGGAGTGTAGGAACGTCCTTTTGCGACAAGGTCGTCCCACTTTATGACTTGCCCCGAGTACGCCGCCTCGCGTCCCAGTACCGACGACATACATGCCATAGCAGCACTGTATCCGTCATGTCTCGGAAGGTCTTTGCGGATGGCTTCGACCAGTTTGTCATGTTCCCACTGATACGGACCTTTGGGTACTTCTTCCCCATTTTTCCAGATTTCCGTATTGTCCAAACCTTTCAATCGTCCGGGCTGTCCGCTTCCTTTGGTGCCGTAAACGTATTCCTCCACGTGGGACCAAGTATTGGCGATGTGGCGGCACTGGCTGAACATTTTGGAACCATCGGCGTAGGAGAATTCGACAAAGAAGTGATCCCACCCCTGACCGTGCCGAATCCAACTGCTCTCATTTTTCGCATACCATTCGTCCCAAGCCGCTCTGTCCGAGAATGGGGGAGCCTTTCGCAACAATGCTTCGGGACCGGCTTTGAATGTCCGCGCGCCTTGAGCATTGGCTTCGACAGGATGTGCCATCCGGTCTCCCTTGCCATGAATCCAGTTACCAATATCGATGTTGTGGCAATGTTGCTCCAGGATATTTTCGCCGCAGAGCCAAACGAAGTGATACCAATTCCGCACCTGGAATCCCATTTCACTTTCCCCTGCGAGGCGGCGGCGGCACCAGATGTTATCGTTCCAGAACACCCGGGTATATTGGACATCGCCGATTTTCCCTGCATGAATTTGATTGATCCAGTTGTAGTAGCGAGGTTCATAGTGGCGTTGGAGCCCCACGCAGACCTTCAATCTCTTCTCTTCCGCCATTTTGTTGGTTTCCATAACGTGGTTGAACCCAGGTGCATCAACAAAGATGGGCTTTTCCATGAAGACGTGGCATCCTTTTTCGATGGCGGCGCGGTAGTGATACGGACGAAAACCGGGCGGAGTCGCAATGACTGCCATATCTCCGGGACCCAGGCATGCGATTGCCTTCTTGTAGGCATCGAGTCCGCCAAAGACTCGATCAGCAGGAAGGTCAACCTTATTGTGCATGGGGCTGTCTGCGTTTTGTGCTTCTTTTCGGAGATCCTCGGCTTCATTTTTTGCGGTCTTATCAAAGGCATCGGCAACGGCGACGATTTTGTAGTTATCGCCGACTTGGGCACGATCCCGAATGGCTCCGCGCCCGCGACCGCCGAAGCCGATGAGGGCGACTTTCATTTGATCGCTCCCCTGTGCGTGGGCGGATTGAGATATTGTGAGTCCGCTTGCCAATGCGGTACCTGCCGCAAGGGCACTCGAAGTTTTCAAAAACTGACGGCGAGAAGATTTTTTGGACATTGAATCACCTTTCTTGTTAGGAGGGACGATGGAAATGGGGCAACAAACACCCCAGTAACGGAATGTCCATTTTAGCAGATCGCAACACCATTTTCAAGCAACCCTCTTGCAAAACCATGGGGGAGCGGTTACAATACCGGTGGTTATTAGTGTTAGATATTACCGGAACCAATGGTTGCCTTTGTGATTCCCTCTTGGATTCAAGGACTAAAGTATGTCGATCTCGGAGCGGCAGTAGCATTTCTCCTCTTTGGGATTGCCGTGCTGTTGGTGCGAAACTGCCTGCCGAAGGTCGGTGCCGTCGCCTGGGTTACGGCGAAAGAAGCCCTGCTCCAGCCCCTTTTTGTGATATTAGCACTCGTGGGAATTTTCGCCCTGTTCATCTTTCTCCTGATTCCTTACAACACGCTCGGAGAAGATGTGAAACTGGTGATCACCCAGGGCTTGACCGTCGTGAAACTGTTTGCCGTCTTTCTTGCCGTCTGGACGGCAAGTTCAACGATTGCCGACGAATTGGAAGGGAAAACCGCACTGATGGCTCTGTCAAAACCACTGAGTCGAACCAAGTTTATCATCGGAAAATATGTCGGTGTGATGATTGCCGTTACACTCCTTTTCCTCATATTGGGAACATTTTTCGTCAATACGGTCTCGTACAAAGTCGTGTACGATGCGAGAGAATCGTCAAAGGACATTCCGACGGCGATTGAATGTGCAAAAGCAGTGTCCGACATTTTACCCGGTATGGCACTGCATTACCTGGAAACGGTCGTTTTGGCGGCGGTGGCGATTGCGATTTCAACCCGACTACCGCTGTTGCCCAATTTGTCGCTGACGCTACTAATATATTTACTAGGGAACATTGTGCCTGTCATCGTTCAATCATCGGCAAACCAAATTCCGGTGGTCGTGTTCGTTGCAAACATTGTCAGTATGGTGCTCCCGTGCCTCGATCATTTTAACATGGAAACCGCCGTTGCTATGGAAACCGCCGTCCCGTGGTTGTACGTGCTGTATGCTCTTGGTTACGCAGGACTTTATTGTGCGGCAATGCTCATTGTTTCGTTGCTCCTGTTTGAAGATCGGGATTTGGCATGACAGACGGTCAGAGCCTAGTACATACCCCATTGATGCCGTTTCATTTTTGATTTCCATTTCCATTTTTTACGATACACGACAATCCAATCCGGTTGATCAGCGTTGCTCTGCTTCCGGCTTTTGTCGATTGTCAACAGAATTTTATGCATCCTGAGTCTCCATCCAACGAGAAAAACGAGAAAAATAAGTCCAAACAACGTTTTAGCGGTCGTCGGCGTGGCTACGTCGATACCTTCCGCTGGGGTTTTGTCCCAGAAGATGAGGCAAGCGGTAAAATTGTTCCGCAATCGAATTCCCCGAAAGCAAATTCCTCGAGGGCGACCCCCGAAAAGTCCGGCGTGAAAAAAACAGAGCCGAAAAAGTCAAACCGGCCTGTCAAGAGTGCTCCGGTCAAAAATGTTCCGCCAGCGGTTGCCGCTCCTGATTCTCCCCCCAAATCCGAACGGAATCGTCAACGAAAAAAAGCGGATGATACGACGACAACAGAATCAACGGCAACGGCACCCGCCGCTCCGAAGAAAAAAACGAGCAAGAGCGGTCCTTCCAAGCACTCGATGAAAGCACCTGCCGGTCGTTCTCCGAAACAGCCCGTTTCAGGAAATCGGCTACCCAAAGGTAAAGGGAGGACGAAAGCAGTATTGCCCCATCACATTGCCGACTACAAATATGACGACGATGACGACTTGAAACTTCCCAGTTACGGCAGAACGCCGGTTCCCACGGACGACGAGTTACCCGTTCCGAGGAACATTCAGAAGGTGCGCCCCCCAAAGCAATCTTCAAGAGAGGAACGCAGTGCATCAGAACAACCAGAGGGCATACGCCCGCCCGCTCCTGATGTCCTGACTTCCGACGTTGCTCCCGGCGGCTTTCGTCCTCGGCGTGAGCAAATGGTTTGGGATCCCGATAAGTTGGAATACGTTCCCCTTGTTATTCCCGAAAAACCGAAGGAGGGTGCACCAAAAAAATCAGCAAAACCGGAACGTCCCGCCACGCAAACCAAAAAACAGGACAAGCGGCAAGAGCGAACCGCAGAACCTGTTGCCGAAGAGCCCGTTTTCAAAAAGCCAGCGGGAAGGACGCTTGATAAAACGACCGAAAAACCGAAGAGAGAACGTCCTCCACGTCGCGAGGTGTCTCGGCATCGAGAGACTCGCGGTGATTTAGCAAACTTTGTCGACTCATCTAAGCCCGACCCGGCAGACATCGAATCGGAAGTCAGCGGCTTTGCCGAACTGGGCGTATCGGCGGCAATGCTCGAAGCGTTGAAGATCGTTCGGTATTTGGAACCGACTCCCATTCAGGCGGGAGTCTTTCAAAAGGTTCAAGCCGGAGTCGATCTCATGGGACAAGCCCAGACGGGCACGGGCAAGACCGCCGCTTTTTCGATGCCGATCATTGAGGGTGTTGAAATGTGTCCTCCGGGGAATGATCCGATAGCGTTGATTCTTGTGCCGACCCGTGAACTTGCCGTACAAGTTCGCGACGAAGCAACACGGCTTGCCTACGGCAGAGATATTCGTGTTACGGCATGCTATGGCGGAAAACCGCTTGCCAAGCAGATCGAACGGTTAAGGCACGGTATCGACATTCTTGTGGGAACGCCGGGGCGGATTCTCGATTTGATGAACCGGAGAGCATTATCGCTTGATTCTCTCCGCTGGGTCGTGTTGGATGAAGCGGATCGGATGCTCGACATTGGTTTTCGTCCTGACATTGAAAAGATTTTGAGACGGACTCCGCAGGAGCGGCAAACGCTCCTGTTTAGTGCGACGCTTCCGGCTCCGGTGGTGCGTCTCGCAGAAAAATATATGAAGTCGCCGGAAGTGTTGGACTTTTCCAGCAAGAGCGTGGCTGTGGAGACGATTGAGCAATTTTATGTAACGGTTGATCCTGAACGGAAATTCGATGCGCTGGTTTACCTTTTGGAAGAACAACAGCCGCAGCAGGCTATCATCTTTACGCGGACAAAGCGGGGAGCAGACCGCTTGGCTCGATTACTGACGAAGCGATTTGATAAATTGGCGGCAATTCATGGCGATTTACAACAAAGTGAACGTGATCGGGTGATGGCACAGGTACGTGCTGGTTCCATCAAATACTTAGTTGCCACGGATGTCGTCGGACGCGGCATTGATGTTTCGACGGTTTCGCACATTATCAATTACGACATTCCGAAGTTTTGTGATGACTACGTTCATCGGGTAGGAAGAACCGGTCGGATGGGACGCGACGGTGTCGCCTTTACGTTTGTTACTGTTCAGGAGGGTTCCGAGTTAACGCGGATCGAGATGCGAATCGACAAATTATTAAAGCGGGCAGAACTCAAAGGTTTTGAATCGTTTACGAAACCGCATGATCCGAATGCGACGTTGGAAGAGGACTTGCCGGAACCGCCCAAGCCGGTGTTTGGAAAGCCGGTGCGTAAAGTTCGTCGGGCGTTGTAAGCAAGTCGGCGGACTTTCGTCCGCTGATCTTTGGGGGGAGAGAGGGGATAAAAATGGGAAATTGATACCGTTGCTGGATATATGCGGGTTTTGGAAAATGTACTTTTTTGTTTTAGACATCGCCCATGAAAAACATTGTATTTTTTGTCTTACTTTGTGCTTTTTTCATCCATTGCAACAGTGGAACCACTCTGCTCCTCGCAGAGGAAACAGAAAAAACCGTCAAAGCCGCTTCTTTTTCATTTGTTGCCAATCAATGCAGAGGCAATGTATGGTATAAACCAGGAGGGACCATCATCAACGGTCACATTGATGAAAGTTTCGGCGACCGTACTTTGTGGTCTCAATTGATGAATCATTTGAAACGAACCGGCGGCTCATTTTCCGTCTATGCAGCGGAAATCGGATATATGTCCAGCACGAACGGGTTACTCTCGATACTGAAAGAAGAAGGGATTCCCCTTTCGGTAGAAATGCCCGGATTTACGCAATGTATTCCGGGTACTCTGCTCGGCGAAGCGGAAATTAACGGTAAACCGGTAAATGGTGTCAATATTTTTTCCACGATTTTCAGGATTACTAATTCTGAAAACCGAACCGATCCCGATGCCCAAGGATGGTTTGTGACCAAAGATCGGATGCCCGTCATTCCCAACGAAATACTTTTCGACGAACGTCAACCCAATTTGCTCCCTGAATTTGATGCCCCTCTGCTTGCAACGACCCAGGGGACATGGGAAGAACGTAAGGCTGCGGCGAAGAAAAACAACGGTTACGCTGTGTCGATGGGGGATTATAATACGTTGCTCGCAACACTTCGGCAAGATTATGTCGATTTCTTGAAGGTCGCAAAAACAAAATGGGGGGATAAGATGCCGGCAATCGGTATCCATTGGAACGTGGTTGCCGGTTGGGAATGGCGCGATCAAAAAGGTCTTGATGATATTTATGCTAAAGATCCGTCGTACTTTGATACTGCGGACAATTTTTATGCCATTGTACAAAAATGCCCGCAGTATCATTCCGTTCAATATCTGAATGATTTGATAGATGTGCTGACTTCGGCGGGATTCAAACCCCAAACCGTTTACATGGATGTCGATTGGACTTATGATATACCCTATATTACCGAAGTGTTGAAAAGGCATAAAGAAGCCTTAAAAGCCAGAGATGTACAAATGGGAATCAATATCGTCGAAGCGAGTTTGCGAGATGATGAGGAATTGTATTTTAACGGCACAACGCTTGTCCGACGAGCCGTATCATCTGGAAAACCGAACGAATTGTATGAAAATACGTTGATCGCCATCGTTCGGTTTTTGAAAGCAAGCGGTATTTATGACAAAGATATGCAAATGCGGGTCGGCAGTTGGTCGCATCGTCCGTATGAAACAGGATCACAAGTGGATGAAAAAATAGCAGGTTCCATGGCGCACACTGCCAACGAAATTGTCGAATTGTTGTCTCTATGAGATATTGATACCAGACCAAACCTTATCGGTTTTTCGGGTTGTAAGTAGGAATGAGCCGAAAAACCTTTCAAATTCTTTCCGCTCCGGTTGCCTTTTCCTAATCATGGGGTAGAGTGTCCTGCCGACCATGCAGGCTCGGCAGAACTTATTTGCGAAGTCGAACAACGAAGACCTATCCCCCAATTTAGGAGACGAAACCATGAGAAAATTTGCCTTACTTTGTACTGTTGCCCTACTGTTAGCCTCTGTGAGCATCGGTTGCTCTTCCAGTGGTTCAAGTTGGTGCCGCTCCGGTTCCATTTTCCCCGTCGCTCGGACAAAAGAAGCCACACAAGTCGTTTATACGACGGCAGGCACAATTTCAAACTGCGACCCCTGCGACCCCGCCGGATGCAATCCTTGCGAACCCGCCGCCTGCGGACCATGCGAACCGGCATGCAGACCTTGTGAACCTCTGTGCGACCCGTGTGTTCCTTGCACCCGCGCCGGTATCATTACTCGCGGTGTGTATCCTGTACCCCAGTAAACTAAAGGGAACAGAGGCAAGGTCAATCGCCCATTGCCCCTGAATCTGCTGGGTTTTATGGTCTGAGCACGACCGGTGCTGTTTTCACTTTTGGACGGATAGGCAACAATTCGATTCCCGCAAAATCTGGATCGCCGGTTTGGCGAACTTCCTCTTCACCGCAAAACGGACCGGTGGCATCCACCCAGGTCATGACGCGGTGAAGATTTTCCGCATCAACTTTCACGTCGTGATGTTTACCGCTTGCCATTCGTTCAACCAATCGGCTACGGCTCGAAAGGTATTGGTATGGAGGAAGCGTTTCCAATGCAATCGGATCATTCATGGTCGGATCCATCGTTTCAACGGGCATCACATCGGCAAATCCATATCCCGGCTGACCTCGATCCGGGATCGGATTGCCCCAGCCGGCGGAACCCACCAACGTCAAATACGGCTCTTTGAAAATATCCACACCCGGTCGCAAGGTTAAATCGAGTTTGCCGCGTGCTTCCCCGTCTCCCTGATGACAGCGTCCGCAATACTTGTCGAGAACCGGCTGTACGAATCGCTCATAACCGATGCTTTCCGTTCCCCAACTGGGCGGCGACAACGGCGTTGCGGGACGTTTCAATGCTAAGAGATTCGTACTCGGCGACGTGATAGTATGCTGTTGCTCATGACAACCGACACAGCCGCGTTGCTCGCCGGGCATGAGACCGGTGAAACTGCGCATGGTGTGAATCGCTTGGTAATGTTCATCCAATAACTGAAAATACAAAGCAACGCCGGAGGGAGCATCGAAATGAACACTGCCGTCCTTTTCTATCGGAACGATGGAAAGAACCCGCTTAACTCCTTCTTCCTGCACGATAGAGACGACGGGTCCTGAATGACGGTAGGTCTTCGTCCACGTTGAATACGTTTTGTAGTCAAGTTGGAGAACACGCAAAAATTTTGCGCTCCCACGCTCGATTCCCTGCGTTCCCTGATAAATGTCCGTGTTATAGAACGTTCCCCCTTTTTGATCGGTGCGGTCAGAACCGATTTCGGGCCAATCGACGCGATCAACATGCTGAATGGGCATGACTCGTGGTTTGATCGGCATCGCATGGAGGACGTTGTGAACACCCTCATAGATCAAGTCTCGGTTTCCATCCGTGTCCATAAGATACAGGCGGAATTTTCCGTCGTTTCGCCTGCCGGAAACGAGAAAGTCCTTTTCCGAAAGAGGATACGGACTCGAATAGCCGGTAAAATGCCCCGATGCGTGATATTGTGCCGATTCGGGCTGATCGACGGGGGGCGCACTACATTCGGGCCAACGGAGATCGGCGGTAACTTTGGTCAGACCGAATGGAAAATTCGCTCCCTGTTTCGGATCGATAATCCCAACACTGCCCGACCACCAATCGTGATGCCCCACTCCGCAGAACATGATCCGGTCACTGCCGGGAATGGGACGCGGTTGCGATGGATGATCCGGCCAAACCGACTGATTGCCCCAAAATGTCGAAGTGTTCGTCCCATCCTGATTCGTCGTCCAAAGACTTTGAACTCTCCACAACGGTTTATCAGAATACTCCCAACGGGAATACACAATGCGTCCATCGTGTAGAAGTGCCGGGACGAAATCCGGCTCTCCATTGTAACTGATAAGATAGACGTTGCTCCCGTCTGCATCGCATCGGGCGAGAATGTACGAATAGATGAACGGTCCACAACGGACATAGGAATTGCCGCGCGTTGTTGTGAAAATGATCTTGCCGTCAGGAAGATAGAGGGGATCAATGTCGTCGTAATCGCTTTGCGTCAACTGCCGCAACCCGGTACCGTCAAGGTTGATTTCGTAAAGCGAAAAACTTTTTCCATTGTACGGTTTGAAACAAAACAGTACCTTTTGGGCATCGTAAGAAAGGTCGGGTCGCCAAAAACTACCCGGCGTGTCCGGCGCAAGTTGGCGAAGCGTACCCGCAGGGGAAAGACCGTCGAGAACCAATAGCCGTCCTCCCGGTGTGGCACAGTGTCCCATGCGGTGGATCGACTCGTGATCGTTTTCGTCCACTCCTTCCGGCTTGTGATTGTCGATAAACAAGAGTTGTGAAAAATCGATTACCGGGTTTCTGAAAAAAACATTTCGTTTACATTCACGCACGGCAAAATAAATCTCCCGATGTTCAGATGATGTTTGGGCATAATATTGGGCAAAACTCGCAGGTCCTAACGCAATGCCCTGCCATGGTCCTTTGCCGAGCGGTGCGGACAATGCTGCGCTGAGCCAAGCGGAATCGTCGTACTCCGCTTCATTCCAACCTTCCGAAACGTCGTATCGGCTTTTCCAAGTATCATCAGAAAAGAACCGCATGGATGCGAATGGGTGGTCAGAAAGGGAGGAATTGGAGTAGCCGACTTGAACATCGACCAACAAACCCGCCGGATTGGGAAACACGGTGGGACTGCGATTTTCTCCTCTCACGGCGATACAATTTTTACCCGGTCGCAAGAAAGATTGAACATCGACGCTTTTGATAATGTTCCAACCATTGCTGGATCCAATTTCTTTTCCATTGACGAAAATGACCGCATAATCGTCGGCGGCGAACGAAATGGTAGCGAACTCCACGTCAGCGTTTTCGGGAAGAGTGAAAGTTTTGCGGAACCATGCCGAACCGATGGGCGCATTTTTCGACGAATCTCCACCGGCAAGCCAAATCCAGTATGGGGCGTTTCGGGTTTCGGAAGAACCCGGTTTCTCTCGTTCCGTCTGATGATTCATACGTTGTAATTTGGTTTCCAACGTGTCGAGTTGCTTTTGTTCGTCTTCAAAATCGATGAAGGGATGCTCGGCTTTCAGTCGTTTGATGAGTGAACGTGTCCATTCGATTTCCTTTTGGGTTCGTTCGAGGATTGGTTCTCCCATTGCTTGGAACAACCAATCGTGTTCTTGGAGACGGCGTGCCTTTTCCTTTGAAAGCGTTACTGTTTCCGGTGTCAGCGGATTAGTGTACTGTGCAGGAATGTAATAATGCTGTGCATAAGCGACGGCGGAACAGCACAAGAAAAAAACAGGAAAGAATACGACACTCGATTTCATAGGATTAAATGGGTTGAGGACGCACACGAGACCACCGGTAAGCCTACCATGTTTGATGGCAACATGCAACCGGTGCACGGGCGGATGCAGGCACGTTTCAATTTGTGTATCACAAGATAGTCAACCGACCGCCGGACGGCTACGTGCCGTTCCTGCACGACGGTAAAATTTTTTTGTCGGCTAAACAGGCACCAGTGGGAGATGGAACGTTGTTTTGAAAACGGGAACGTCCAAGCGCGGCGGACATTCGTCCGCCAAATCAGGGGACTTACGTCCCCCGCTCTTTTTGTTCGGCTCACGCCTTCATCGTTGCTACCTTAATTTTAGCGGCAATCGATTCGAACACACCGTCCGTGGCTTTCACGACAAATGTATATTTCGTTCCTGCATCCAAGCCCGGTATCGTAGCCGTCGTTATATTAATATCAGTGATCGGGGGTACAGCAATGGCGAGACGGTTCTTGCCAGTGGAATCATACACTTCGATAACATAGCCGGTAGTCTGTGCCGGTGCCGTCGAAGGCTTCCACGAAAGTGTCACAGAATTCGATGTCGTTGCTGTCTTTTTGAGCGACTTGACCGCCGTATATTTTGCCGTTGTTGCCTTAACCGAAACCGCCTCGGAAACATTGCCGTTCGTGTGAATCGCATGAACCGCAAACGTGTACTTCGTACCGGGCTGCAAACCTTCAATGAAAACTTTGTCTCCCGTAATGGTGTACGAGAATTTAAGCATCAAATTGGAGGTACAAAAAACGATGTACGAAACGGTATTTCCCGACTCGGCAAGTTTCGTGTTCTTGGTGATGCTCAGCGTGAGCGTACTGATGGTGGGCTTGTCCGCCCCCTTTCCAACCGCAACTTTTTTAGGTTTTGCGGCTGGGATGGCTGTTTCTGCGGTACCCGTCTTGCAAATAAGTTTATCCGACCAATCGGATTTTTTCCCCTCACTCATCATGGTACGAACGCGGAACAAACAATATGAATCGGCGGCAAGTGTGTCAACGCTCGCGGTCGTATCGTTGCTTGTCGTTCCCCAAATCCACGATCTTCCGCCATCCAGGCTGTACTGAATCTCGTAACCGACTGCGCCGAGCACCCCTGTCCAAGAAAGTTCAATAGATGTCGCCGTTACGTCGGTTGCTTTTACGTTCGTTGGTATGAACTTCGTCCTCTGTTCCAAAGCATTTGACCACACGGAGGCGACGTTGCCGTCGCTGTCGCAGGTAGCAACGCGAACATAATAAACCGTATCAGGACTAAGATTGTAAATGAGTTTAATATTGGTCGTGGTTTTAACCGTTTCCGCGTTGGTCAAAAAATCTGCATCGGTGGCATACTGAACAATATACTCTTCGGCAGCGGGCACCTCATCCCAATAAACCGCAAGAGAACTGCTGTTGATAGATTCAACCGTGTGGAGTGTCGGTGGGGTGGCAATGGAGCAATACTCGTAGGCACCAAGGTCAACTGTCCCCCCGAAAATACGGTCGTTACCATCCAAGTCAGTTGTCAGTAACTGACCATTGGCATCTACCGCAAGACTGTTGTTTCCCTTATTGATGGCAGCAGAAACAAATTGCAATCGTAAATCCCAATCGTCGGAATTGTAGTTCTCTCCCGTGGTTGCCATGTCGATGGTTGCCGGAATAGCAACAAATTTGGGATTCCCGACTACGGCACTGGAGAGTGTGATTAATCCAGTGGGATTACTGGTGAAGCCGTCTCTATGGGTATAGCCGATGAGATTGTATTCACCGGAGATTGACCCGACAGGATTGTACAAGGACAAAATGTTTTTGTGGATGTCTTTGCCCTGCCCTGCGGCAGTGTTTTGTACAATGATTGAATTGTTGATGATGAGATCGCCGTTGTCGTGACAAATTCCTCCACCATCCAGATCGGCTACGTTTCCTGCAACCGTACAATTTGTCATTGAGGACGTACCGCTTGTGTAAATTCCTCCACCAGCCAGATCGGCTACGTTTCCTGCAACCACACAACTGGCAAGGGAGAGTGTTCTGGCAGATGAAATCCCGCCGCCATCTCTTTTAGCCGTGTTTTCCTCAATCACACAATTCGTTAGGATCAGCGTGTCGCCCGCGTCAATCCCGCCGCCAGTACCATGCACCGTGTTTCCTGCAATCACACAATGCGTCATGGTAGCCGTACCTTCATGATGAAAAATCCCTCCGCCAGATCCGAAAATTTCGCCATGTATGTCATGAAATGTTGATGTTGCTGTGTTTCTCTCAATCGTGCTGTCGGTGAGGGTCAATGTTCCGGTCCAGTTGCCAATCCCGCCACCGTAGTGGGCTTCGTTTTCCGAAATCGTACTGTTGATAACAATCATTGTGCCTGTGTCGTTGCCAATACCGCCACCGATGTAGGCTTTGTTTTCGGAGATTGTGCAGTTGGTCACGGTCGTTGTGCCTGTGTTGTAAATTCCGCCACCGTCCATGAATTCACCGCCGGCATCAGCGGTATTTCCTGTGATCGTGCTGTTGATTATGGTCAATGAGCCCGCGTTCGAAACTCCGCCACCGTTATTGAAAGCAGTATTTCCTGATACCGTGCAATCGGTAACGGTCAACGAGCCCGCGTTGTTAATTCCGCCGCCGCTGTCAGCGGCATTCCCACCGGTGATGGTCAATCCTGCCAGAGTCACGCTAGAGGCAGAAACAATGCTGAATACACTCGACTTATCGTTTCCATCATTTCTGCGCCAAGCGAGACAATCATGACGTTGCCAGAATTGATACTCAATTCGGTTCCACCGAGCATAATTTTGTTCTGCGTCTCCGTAGTCCGCACGACGATCAGATTATTCAAGTCGTTGGTCGATGCTTCTTCGATGGCATCACGAAGGTTCTTATCCGAAAGTTGATCCGCAGTAATCACCATGACATTGTAGTCCGTCATAGTTGCCGAAAGTTCGAGATCGGCATATTTTTCTTCCCGGAGATAGTCGAATTCCTCTTGGGAGAGCGTCGTTGCCAGCGGATTGAGGTCAGGCGCGGCGGCAAGCGGCGCAAGAGCGGGAACGTTAACAGAGCCGCAATCTTTAGATTGCGCCAACACTACGCAATCTAAAGATTGCGGCTCTGATGACGAGAAATCCTCCACCAGTGACCATGGTGTTACGGAGAGCATTTCTCGGCTTTCGAGTTCCTCGATGCGGCATGTGCGATTTTTCGTCCGTAAGTTTTTATGATTCAAAGAATTGCGTCGTCCATTGTTGATGAGGGATTCCAGAAAAGAACGGAACGATGGCATAATGTTCTCCCTTTGGAGTTTCGATGTGAAAAAATTCTAATTCCTATGTCATTGTACCACATGATTGCAAAAAATTTCAAGGAAAATGTAATACGAGTTTGCGCTCTACAACAACATACTAATAATATACTGCTCGAAACCCCGGGAGTACAGGATCGCATTCATTGCCGATTGAGCGAGCAGTTCTGCCCTGTTCAGCCGGGCTGATTCCCAAGCCATGTCCGCATTGGAAATCAAACCTTCCGCTTCCGAAACTTTTTCCAACTGGATGTCCAAGTTTTTGGCATTACTCTCCAAAACATTCTTCTGTACCGCCCCAATGGTGCCGCGTTGCTTTGCCACCATGTTGACCGCTTCATTGACAATCGCATACGCCTGTGCCTTTCCTGCGTCTGTTTCCAAGTCAATCGTCCGCAAATCGTTAAGTACTCCGCTACTTCCACCGAGATTAGAGACCGTCATGCCCGGAATGGACATCCGGTACTGCATCGAATCTTGGACATCTTTGCCGAGTTGAAAAAGGGCACCGCCCAACTCTTCACTGATCGAACCATCGAGCATTCGCTTGCCGTTGTAATTCGTTGTCCGAGCCACCCCGTCAATCAGGGTCAGAATGTCTTCGATCTGCTGCATTTTCATGTCCGACGGCAGAGTCGTGTCATAAATCAAACCGATCAAGCCGTTGTCGCTACTGTTGAATATATCGCCGATCAGCATTCGGGAGATGCTTGCCAACCCGCTTTCCGCCATCGAGAGGAATTCGTTTGCCGCCGTCGTATTTTTTTGGGCGGCTTGGATGCCTCGAATGTCGGTCCGCATTGATTCTCGCGACAAGAGTCCCGAAGGGTCATCTTTACCGGACATGATCCGCTGTCCCGTTTCCATGCGGCGAAGGGTTTCGGAAATGTCGATGCTGATGCGGTTGAAGTTGTAAATCGACCACATTTCGGAAATGTTGGTGAAAGAGGTGCCGTAGATGCTCATACCGGTTGTACCGATTGTTTCGGGGGAAATAATTGTGTCAAATACACCGGCAATTTAGATAAAATGGGTTGTATTGTCAATATGGGCAATAGCGAAATTGCGGATTTTTCCCGAAATAATGAAAACACCGCCGGAATAACCGGTAAAATCTGTAGAATCGGTATAAAAAGTGCAATCCGCTGGAGAAAATGCCGATAATAATGGTGCGTCTCCTCTCCCTTTCCGCCCGCGTGGGAATGACGAACGACAATCAGAGCCGCAATCTTTAGATTGCGTTTAAGGAGAAAAATTATGCAAGTAAAAGTTTACACCCCCCATGTGGTGGAGATTGCCAGTGAGTACATTCCGGCGTTGGCGAAGCGGGCGGCGGATAGTTTAGGAGAGCGAGCGAACGAAGTACCGGCAACTCGCGGGCATCTGGTTCGTCAGGCAGTCAAAGACGGATTGATTAGAGAATTCGACCACTTAATCGCCGAAGACGGCACGGTAGATATGGTATGCGATCCCGGTGCAGAGATTCCATTGGAATTGGACAATCAAACGCTGACACTCTACGAACTCCTTGAAGCGTTGCAGTGCAGACAAAATTGGGGCGAAATGTCCCAATCGTGTAAGGAAGCGGCGTAGCCAAAAAGAAGGAAATTTAGATCGTGTCCGCTTTTGCTCTGGACGTTTATTCACCGCCCCCTCTCCCTCTGGGATGTCTTTTCAGACACGGGCTGGGGTTGAGGGCAGTGTGCATTTTCCGCGTCCTTCGTGCCCTGCCCTAATCCTCCCCAAGGGGGGAGGGGATGTTATTCCAGTCGGCGTTGCCGACGCAATCGCCAGGCGGTCGAGTGCCTACCACTGGATTTCATTTTTGAGCGAAAACCTAACCTTCGTTTGGATTAAGGCTTCCGCCCGAAAATGTCATGCCGCTTTCGTCATTCCTGCGTAGGCAGGAATCCAGACAGAGGACTTTCATATCGACTCTCTGGATTCCCGCATTAGCGGGAGTGACGGTATATTACTTTTCGGCGAAAGCCTAACCGTCCTTTCAAAATGAAAAAGGAAACTCGTTCATGAACAGGGCTTGTCAAGAGCGTTGGTTCGGGTATAATTGAGCGTCTTACATCGTTAGGAGACCACCGAACATGGCTAAAGGTAAAAAGAGTAAAAAGAAGGCGGAAACGGTCTTTCTCGTCTGCGAAGAATGCGGAGAATACAATTACGCCGTCCGAAAAAAGCCGGGCGGAGAAAAACTCAAACTGAGTAAATTCTGTCCCAAACTGCGAAAACACACCATTCATAACGAAAAGAAAAAATAGAACCGTTCACAGAGTCGCATCTTCCCCCTCACATTCCGTTGAGTACGTCGAAACGTTGGACATTCCGTCGGTCGAATCCTGAGTTGGAACGTTTTTTAGTTTCGGCGGCAGGCGTTTCCGACCTCGTCGCCACACTGCTTGTTGTACGCGGGGTCGATTCCGTGGACGAAGTCAAGGATTTTCTCAACATCAGTCTAAAAACGCACCTGCGCGAACCTGCACTCCTGCCGGGCTGTACAGAAGTTGCCGAACGACTCCTTCAGGCAATTCAGGAAAACCACAAAATTGCCGTCTATGGCGATTACGACGTGGACGGTATCACGGGAATTGTCATTCTCCACCAAACGATCAAGGACTTAGGCGGAACCGTCTGTTTTTACATTCCAAGCCGACTCGACGAAGGTTACGGTCTCAATTCTGATGCCCTCGAAAAACTGGCAAAGGACGGCGTAAAGGTCGTTGTTACCGTCGATTGCGGCATCAATAGCCACGAAGAAGCCCTCACAGCAAAGCGGTGCGGCATTGATCTGCTCATTACCGACCATCACACTCCCGATGCAACACTGCCCGATGCGGCGGCGGTGGCACATCCGCAACTTGTCCGATGGGAAGAACAATTGGTTTCCCCGAACGCCCTTTCTGCCGAGCAACTTGACCGAGCGGAAAAATATCCGTTTCCGTCTCTGTGCGGGGCGGCAGTGGCACTGAAAATCGCCTGGGCAATGGGGCAGATCGCCCACGAGGGGCTCGGTAAACCAGTCTCCGAAAAATTTCGCAAGCGGCTTACAGAAATGCTCGGTTTGGCAGCAATGGGAACGGTCGCCGACTTTGTACCGCTCCATGACGAAAACAGGGCACTGGTGCGTGGTGGACTCCAGTTTCTACTCCCGCCATCCGCCTCATTAGGACTCCAAAGTCTTTTTGCGGTCACAAAGTTTGACGAGAAAAAAACGCTCACCCCAGAATTTGTCGCCTTTCAAATCGCTCCCCGCCTCAATGCTGCTGGTCGGCTCGGTCATGCGGGTTTTGCCGTAGAACTGCTGATCAGCGACGATCCGAAACGGACAAAAACGCTTGCCGAAGAAATTGACCGTCTGAATGAAGAACGCCGATCCCTGGAGCGACGGATTTTCCAAGAGGCGGAACAGCAGATACTCGAACATTTTGATCCCATTGCGGATCCGGCATTTGTGTTATCAGGAGATTGGCATCGTGGAGTGATTGGAATCGTGGCGGGACGGCTGATGGATCGTTACCACCGACCGGTCATTCTTCTGGGAAAGGACAAGATGGGGCTTTCGGCGGCGGTCGGTTCGGCAAGGGGAGTTGCTGGCTTCAACTTGTACGATGCCTTGAAAACGTGTGAGGAATATCTGGTTCGTTTTGGAGGACACGCAGCGGCGGCAGGATTGACGGTGGAAAACAAGGACATTGATGCTTTTCGAGAAGCGTTTTGCGAAGTGGCGGCGCAACGGATTTCGATGAGCGAGCGGATTGCCGAATTGATGGTGGACGGATTCTTCCCTCTGGCGGCATTTACACCGCAATCGGTCAAACAAATTTTTCAGTTGGCTCCTTTTGGCAGTGGGAATCCGAGTCCCATTTTTGCGGCGGAGCAAATAACGGTCCATAATGTCCGAACGATGGGGCGCGAAAACAACCATTTTTCTGCCGAATTTTACCAGAACGGCGGTTCCCTGCGCGGCGTGGCATTTCATCGAGGCGATTGGGTCGAAGAAATGAAGCCGTACAGTTCGCCTATGGACATTGTGTTCAAAGTAAGAATAAGCGATTTTAGCGGACGAGTAGAACTCGACGTGCTCGATTGGCGGCGAAGCGATAAATAGGGGCTCACTCTGGGACGGTTTTTGATACCCTTTTCTTTTTTTGTCCCATTGGTAAATTTGATGTTCTGACTACCCCTTTTTTTCCACCGATGATCGTTCCTCTGCACGAATTGGAGCCGAATTATGAAGCCGACGTTTTTGCGCTTCTTGCCGAAAAGGAACCGACCAAAACAAAAGAGGGAAAACCCTTTTTCTGGGTCACATTCCGCGATGACCGGAGAGCCATTCGATTTCCCGTCTGGTCGGATACGCCAGTTTATAAAGAGATCAAGGCACTCAAAACGGGAACGTATTGTAAACTTCGGGCAATCTACCGGATGACGACCTACGGACCGCAGTTGGAAATCCATCGAATACGTGCCGTCGAGAAGGCAGATTCCCAAGATGGATTCAAGCCGGTACTGCTCACGCCATCTTCCGCCGAAGCCATGCTTGATGAACTGCAAACGTTGGCGGCGCAGCAACTCGGCAAGAACAAGTTACACCAACTTGTTACGAAAATACTTAAAGAACATCGAAACATTCTGTTGTTTGGCGTGGCTTCGCGGCAACACCATCACAATTACATCGGCGGATTGCTGGAACACACTCTTTCTGTTGCGAAAATTGCGATTGCTTTGGTCGATCATTATCACGCAATGTATCCTGACCGCAGAAAAGACCTTTCTCGTTCTCTTGCTGTGACCGGGGCGATTTTGCACGATATCGGCAAGGTTCGGGAATACGAACCGCTACTCGGCTCGCACCAACATTCGGTGGAGGGGGAATTGATTGGACATGCCATTCTCGGCAGGGACATCGTTCGGGAAGCGGCAAAAGAAGTGGAATTGGAACCGGCGATTCAAACGCATTTGGAGCATATCATTGTATCTCATCAACGTTTTCCTGATTGGGGAGCCGCCAAACCGCCCATGTCGTTGGAAGCGATGATTGTCCACCATGCTGACTCTTGCGATGCGTTGCTCGGTTGCCTTTGGAACACCTTTTCGCAGGATTCGACAGATCATGGCATGACCAGCAAAAAAAATGCAATAGGTTATCCCTTGTTCAAACCGCTAGAGATGAAGGAATAATGAGAACTGCACTATCAGATTGTGATTTTGCAAGGCATAAAGTAATGCCGCTTTCGATAACATGAATGGCAAACATGTTTTCTACCAAGGGAACTCCTAAAAATACAAATCTCGTTCACCGGTGTTGCGGATGCGCTCCAAACGGTCGAAAATTTCTAAACGGTGCTTACCTTCTGGGAACTGGGTAATCTCTTTTTGAATGAATTCGTTTCCAACCGACTGCGTTTCCGGCGACGCAAAATCGGTAAGATATTCCTGCAACGTCAGCAACGCATTCGGCGTGCACATATTTTGAATGAAGCCGGGTTTTGCATATTCCATAAAAATTTCGCCAGTGCGCCCGAGCCGGTAACATGCCGTGCAAAAACTCGGAATATAACCTTCCGTGAGCAGTTGCCGAATCACTTCATCGAGGGGGCGAATATCGCCGAGTTCAAATTGTTCCTTTTCCAATACTTGCGTTTGTGCATCGCCCGCCTCTACGTAACCGCCGATTTCGATTCGGCTTCCCGCATCAATCTGCGAAACGCCGAAACCGAGAGCCTGTGCCCGAAGCGCAGATGGTTCCCGAGCGGTAATAATCAAACCCGTGTATGGCACGGACAGCCGTAAAATGGCAATCAGTCGCAAAAGATCGTGATCGCTAACGTCATGCTGTGCCACTTCTTGATGCGAAACTCCACTGGCAGGACGAATGCGTGGAAAACTAATCGTGTGCGGACCAATTCGATAGTGCTTCATCAGGTGGATGGCATGCGCCACGAGCCCTAACACTTCAAATTTCCAGTGGGCAAGTCCGAAGAGCGCACCGATTCCGACATCATCGCAACCGGCTTCAATAGCACGTGCCAGGGAATCGAGCCGCCACGGATAGTTACCCTTTCGCGTTCCTGTCGGGTGCATTCTGGCGTACGTTGCGTGATGGTACGTTTCCTGAAACACCTGATAGGTTCCGATCCCCGCCGCTTTTATAATGCGGTAGCCTTCGTGATCGAACGGAGCGGCATTGATATTCACCCGGCGGATGCTACTGCCCATCCCCTTTTCCTCTGGGAGAGGGTTAGGGGGATACTGCACGGAATAAATTTGTCGAACGGATTCGGCAATGAATTCCGGTCCATAGTTCGGATGTTCACCAAAAACAGCAATCGTCCGTTTGTGTCCCATTTTGAGCATATTACGGATTTCTGCGTGCAGTTCTTCAGGAGTCAGCGTCCGCCGGACGGCATCGGGATTACTACGCCGAAAACCGCAATAGACACAGTCATTGGAGCAGTAATTGCCGATGTAAATCGGTGCAAAAAGAACGATTCGGTTGCCATAAACATCCTTTTTCAGTTGCCGAGCGGTATCGAAAATCTGTTCAATAAATTTCGGTCCATCGGCATTGAGCAGGGCAGCGGTTTCTTCAAGGGTCAACGCCTCTTTATTTTTTGATTTTGCGATGATCTCCCGAATGTGTCCTTCGTCGGTTTTGCGTTCCAGTAGCGTCTCAAAGTTCGGTTCATCAATGAAATCGACTCTACTTTCGCTGAACTGGTTCATATCAGGCATAGTGGGCATGGGAACATTGTACCATATTATGCTGGTAATGAATGGGACGGTATCAGTAGAACTGAAAAGTCATTTCTCCCATCCCCCACGCTAAAGCACCTTGTCGTTGTTACACAAGTCTACATTGACATTGGGCGATTTGGGCAATTGTAAGATATTGCATTCCATTGCTGGCGTGAGGAACAGAGATACCAGCACGATCCCATAAAACGGGAAGGTACGCTTACGAATTCTGTCAAAATTTCAAACAACCGGTCGCCGAATTAATGGTTAGAAGGAAAGCGGCATCGCTATTGGCACGTGATCCTGGTGTGTATTGGAATTCACTGCGGCAAGATGATGTTATCAGATGTCAGACCACCGAATTCAACCGACGGATCAATATTGACGGGCAATCCTTTCGCTCCTTCCGGCATTTTTGCTTTCCGCTTACTCAGTTCCTGTCCCAGCGGAGCAACACTCGGCTTCAGTACAGGTGATGGTGCCCCGGTTTTACCCGCTCCTCCGCCTGTTTCCCGACCGCTTCCATTTTTTATTGCGTCATAGACTTCCTGCCGGTGGACACTCACATCAGAGGGTGCCTGAACCCCGATCCGTACCCGATCTCCTCGAATGTCAACTACCGTAACGACAATATCATCGCCAATATAAATGCTTTCATCACGGTATCTGGACAGGACTAACATACTTTATTCCTTAAAATCAATCTAAAGTGTATTCGGAACGCTCCCCTAAATGGTACGACTTCCTACTTCGTCAATCGACCATTTCTGGTACATTCTCTTTCGGCACTGATGAATTGTCAGTTTAACCGAATAGTCAAAGTAGAGAAAATGGTCAAAAAATGACCATTGTGCAAAGAAAAAACCCTTTTTTTGTTCAAAGTTGGTGCAAACGTCAAAATCGGTATCCGTTTTGTCCGCTCTTGAAACACGCCCTGCGTTGCGGTAGAATGAATCGAGATTCTGTGGTTTTCCTGTCCAAACTGCGCCGCCGATGCCGACTGATCTGTTTCAATATGAAATGTTGCCAACGACATGGTTCTACGTGTCGGCAATCATCATATTAGCAATTTTTTTCAAGTTCAACCGGTTTTGGAGCGTTCGGAACTTCGACCTGATCTGCCTGATTCTCCTCACGCCCGGCTTGCTTCTCATTGCCATGCCGAGTGCCATTGTTAATGACAATGGTGAAGTTGTTGCCATGCAAAACATTGCTAATGGCTATATTTGGCTTTTTTGTGTTCAAG
>Ga0082212_10002582_pt1 | contig 26280 bp, 29 predicted proteins | sample TergutNt197P3_FD_71548 | JGI IMG/M metagenome (GOLD analysis project Ga0082212, IMG submission 71548) | Neocapritermes taracua P3 segment gut microbial communities from Petit-Saut dam, French Guiana - Nt197 P3 | ecosystem: Host-associated > Arthropoda: Insects > Digestive system > Gut ...
TTTTCTCATCCTGCGAAATATGGTGAAGGGGTTTTTTGGGGGCGAGAAGTTTGTAGAACAATGCTGGCATGAAGCACCGTCCAGTAGAAGAACTGGATGGCCTCTAAATATAAAGAGGCCGGGCGCTAAGAACAGCTACAAGAACTGCGGACCTATTCCCCGAAGGTGTTGTATTCGGCCCACACCCGACCGTGCCAGTTTCAATGGAACGAAAAAAGACACGGCTGTCGGGCGTGCGACCGCTTGTAGGTGTTCTTAGGCACCTTTGCAGAATTACACCATAGGGCTGAGAAAAAGTCAAGAATGGGAAATTGGCCCAAGTTCCAGCCTGATACGCTGGTTGACGAGTAAACACCTTGATAAAACAGGGGCTTTTCTTTTATTTAATGTTCTTGATGTTCCCAGAAATGTCTTCGGCCCCCAACTGGCCAGCCCCTCTTTCCTTGGCGAGTTCCTTTGAGGTTTTTGTATTCATTGTATTGCGTTTGCGTAGCAAATGTATTATTTTGATGTAGGGAGGGCTGATTATGTCCAAAAGTTCCAGTATGAGCCTTCGCATTGATCCCCAGGTCAAGGCGGACGTGGAAGCCATTTATTCACGCTATGGCCTGAGCATTACTGAAGCCATCAATATTTTTCTTCATCAATCCCTTAATGTGGGCGGTCTGCCGTTTGACCTGCGTCCAACCCGGCCCAATGCGGCCACCTTGGCCGCCATGCGGGAAGGGGACGAGATCGTTAAGTCCGGCCAGGGCCGCTTCAGCCGGGCCGACGATCTGCTGGAGGATCTGAGGTCCTGATGCGCACCGCCGATTACACCGGGCAATTCAAAAGGGACTACAAACTGGCGGCCAAGCGCGGCCTTGATCTGGAGATCATCGACGAGGCCATAAGACTCCTGGTGGCCGGGGAGCCGCTCCCTGAACGCTATCGGGACCACGCGCTCTCCGGGAACTACCAGGGCCGGCGGGAATGCCACCTGCGGCCGGACTGGCTTTTGATTTATCAGTTGGCCCCAGGGCTGGTCGTCTTGGAACGCACGGGCACCCACGCCGACCTGTTCGACTGAAGCGTCAGAGTACAGGCACTTTTCAAAATAGGTGTATAAATAAGGGTATAACCGCGCCCTGTTGTCAAAAAAGACGCTTTATTTTAGTGGGTTCCTCGTCTAATGCGGTGTCGGCCTCCAAGTTGCCTCCGGGGGGCTTGAATTATTTTTTTGTGGTATAATAACAATGAGGTGGTTATAGGTTGGCTATAATGAATGCCTGGAGATATTAGCTAAAACAAGATTATTATTAAGGATTTTGATATGAGTTACAGTATGCTGACTACACCAACCGTGCCCTCAGTTCCCTCTGGGGTCATAAAAAGCTTTGGGAAGTTCGGCCCTAAATACCAGGTTGGGCAGGCCTTACGTCCTTTGGGCGATGATGACTGGATTATTGAGGTGACGCTCATCGAGACTGGCGAGAAGGCGGAATACCGTTTGACTCGTGCCCAGAACGACCCAGAGGCTTCTTGATGTATGCTGTTGCTTTTGATCTGGTAGTTGCTGATACTGAGCAACATCACCCTCGTGGAGTATCACAAGCCTATGCTGACATAGGAGTTATTCTGCATGAGCATGGCTTCCAGCGAGTGCAAGGTAGCTTGTATGTGACCGAGAATGAGGATATGGCCAACCTGTTTTTGGCAATCCAGGCTCTACGTGCCCAAATATGGTTTCCTCAGTCTGTACGCGATATTCGTGCCTTTCGCATTGAGCAGTGGTCCGACTTCACTGCTGTGGTTAAAAGATGAATCCTACGGAATCGAACTAAAATACAGTTATATGGGCACCTATTCGGGGCTGGTTCAGACTCTAACCCATAATCCGAAAAAAACGCTTAAATTTTGTGCCACCAAGATGAGCCCAAATTTGACTTTTTAAAAAATTTATACTAATATTTTTCCATAGTTGGATGTAATCAGGTTCCGAGAAAGGCGAGTCCGGCCTTCGGCACCATATAAACATTTAAAGGCTTCCTGTGAACTCCAGGAAGCCTTTAACCCAAATCCGTCATTAGGCGTTGTTTCTATTGGCAGCTATTAAGGCAATACGTTGTGATATAAGCTAGTTAAGGTTGTATTAGGGTTGATTTCAGGCGTAAGATTCAGGTGAAAGAAATTTGGATGGATTCCGGCTTACGCCGGAATGACGGGCATCCCTGGGCCGCCGCCTTGGCAAAAGCCGCACACCCTCTGGCCCGTCACCCGTCACCCCGGCGAAAGCCGGGGTCCATGCCTCTAATGACCGATTTGGGTTTATCAGTTGGCCCCAGGGCTGGTTTACTTATCTAAAAACCGCCTTACGGGAAATTTTTGACCAGCGAGCCTTCGCCCAAAACTAAGGATTTATCGGCGTTCAAGGCTTGGACTATTATTTCATAGCGATGGACCTCGCCAGATGGAGGTTGTGGCCCTCGGTAGCTTCTAAGAGCGCCTTTCGGCACACGACCCGAGCCATCATAGGCTATTATATCGCTGCCATGGTTGAATTGGGGGCTATGGTGGTCTTTCATAGACACTTTGAGGAAGGCGGTTTCCGGAGGCACGTTGGTGAGTTTGATTTCAGGATTCGGGCTGCTCAGGCCGCCGATGAGAGCATAGTCCAAGGTCATAGTCTGGAAATTCGCCGCCCGTTTCGCGGCCACGCAGCCAGCCAGCATGGTCAAGCTAATAAGACAACACAGCACCTTTATTTTCCGCATAGTTAGGCCCTCTCTTTAATAAAACGGGATAGCCTCTAAAACAAAAAAGACACGGCTGTCGGGCGTGTGGCCGCTGTTTAGGTGTTCTTAGGCACTATTGGAAAATTACACCATAGAGCGAAGAAAAAGTCAATGATGGGGAAAAAAGGCTGGTCTGTGCCGTTCCAGCCTGATACTCTTTGAACGAGTCGCCGCCTTGCTAAACCAGGAAAGCTCTGGTAGTATCAGGTAAAGAATGAAAGGGGTATATTAGACGAAGTTCTCTGGAAAACAGTCTTACCGTTTTCCGGCAACCTTTTAGCCTCAGAACAGGAACCCTCGCCCAGATGAATATGATGAAAATTTATACTGGTGCCCGGTCTAAATTGGGTGTTACCGTCTTGGTTGATGGCCAGCCCTTGGATTTGGGCCTTGATTGGCATAATCATAGCCCTGCCGGTTTTGACTGGGGCCATGACGGTCCTGGCCCGGCTCAATTGGCCTTGGCTATTCTGGCGGATTTTTGGGGGCCGTCTTTTCGTTCTCTGGTCATGACGCGGTATCAAAAATTTAAGCTGGATATTGTCGCCAATTTTCCGCTTGAGGAGTGGAAACTGACCGGGGAGCGGATTGAAAAGTGGTTAACCGAGCAAGAATGCGGCTCATTACAAAAAAGCATTAAATTCTAAACAGACCAGGCCAGGGCGGCCAGGCCAACGGCCCAGCACCACCACGAGAAGACGGCGAAACGGCCGCTGCCCAGCAGCCAGGATAGCAGCCGGAGGGCCAGGAAGCCGCATAAGGCGGCGGTCAGAAAGCCGGCCAGGAAATCGCCGGGGGCGAAGACCCCGCTCAAACCGCTTTTAAGGTGCAGGATCACGGCCCCCAAAATGGCCGGCACGGACAGGATGAAGGAATAGCGGGCGGCCACGCGCCGCTCGAGGCCCACCCAAAGGCCGGCGCAAATGGTCCAGCCGCTGCGGGAAAGGCCGGGCGTGATGGCCAGGCCCTGGACCAGACCTATAAAAAGGGCGTCCTTCACCGTCAAAAAGCCGCGGCCGCCCTCGCCGCGGCCGCCGAACAGGCGCAGCATCAAGCCGGTGGCCAACAGGGCCACTCCCACGCTGCCGACCGAAGCCAGGTGGCTTTCCACAAAATTCTTGCCCAAAAGGCCGATTAGGGCGGTGGGCAGGCTGCCGACTATAATCAAGAGGCCGAAACGGAAATCAGGGCGGCTATGGTAAAGTTCCCGGAGCCGGGCCGGATTGGCCAAGGCTCCGGGCAGGAATCTCAGTTCCCGTATCAGGCTGATCAGAGTGGTCCGATAGAAAATGAAGACCGCCGAAAGGGTGCCCAGGTGCAGGACCACGTCAAAGGCCAGTTCCGGTTCGGCCAGCCCGAAGGCGGCTTGGGCCAGGATCAGGTGCCCGGAAGAAGAGATGGGCAAAAACTCGGTCAGCCCCTGGATGAAACCCAGGATGACGGCCGTCAGCGTCTCGGGCATTAAATCTTCCCTTTATTGGCCTCCCTTACTCGCCGTGGCCGCCAACCTTTCCTCACGGTCCATTTGGGCCAATTTGACAACCTTGTCGAGTTTCAGGCCCAAGGCTTCGGCAATACATTTGCCGTATTCCTCGTCCGCCAGGTAGCAATGCGCGGCATGGCGGTATTTGATATTGTCCGTGACCGGGGCTATGTTCTCGGCGGTATTCTTAATCAAGAGGCCGCGTTTGTCCTCCGTCATAAGGCGGTATAAATCGCCGGGCTGGTAGAAGCAATCGTCGTTTATATACGGGTCGTGGTGGTCGATGTTGCCTTCCATGGCCAGCGGCGGTTCCTTGTATTCTTTCTGTTCGGCCCATTCGCCGTAGCTGTTGGGATGATAGCCCTTGGTGGCGCCATAGTTACCGTCAACCCGCATCAATCCGTCCCGATGATAGGAGTGAACCGGGCACTTCGGGGCATTGACCGGAATTGACATGTGGTTTACGCCCAGGCGGTAGCGCTGGGCGTCGCCATAGGAAAACAAGCGGCCTTGCAGCAATTTGTCCGGGGAAAGCCCTATGCCTGGAATAATATTGGCGGGATTGAAAGCCGCCTGCTCGACATCCGCAAAATAATTTTCAGGGTTGCGGTTAAGTTCCAGCACGCCGACCTCGATCAGCGGATATTCCTTATGGCTCCACACCTTGGTTATGTCAAAGGGGTTATCCCTGTGCTTCCCCGCCTGTTTCTCGGTCATTATCTGGAAACACATCGTCCAACGGGGGAAATTTTTGCGCTCTATGGCCTCGAACAGGTCGCGTTGAGCGCTTTCCCGGTCATTGGCGATGATCGCCGCCGCTTCCTCGCAGGTGAGGTTTTTAATTCCCTGCCGGCATTTGAGATGGAATTTTACCCAGACCCGTTCATTTTTTTTATTAAACAGGCTGTAGGTATGGCTGCCGAAGCCGTGCATGTGCCTGTAACCGTAAGGCGTGCCGCGGTCGGACATCACTATGGTGATCTGATGCAGGGCTTCGGGAAGCATCGTCCAAAAGTCCCAGTTGTTTTGCGCCGAACGCATGTTGGTTTTGGGGTCGCGTTTTACGGCGTGGTTCAGGTCGGAAAAATGGAGCGGGTCGCGGATAAAAAATACGGGGGTGTTATTGCCGACCAAATCCCAGTTGCCTTCCTCGGTATAAAATTTCACGGCAAACCCGCGAATATCCCGCTCGGCATCCGCCGCGCCGCGCTCTCCCGCCACCGTGGAAAACCGGACAAAGACCTCCGTCTCTTTGCCTATTTTGGACAACAACTTGGCCTTGGTGTATTTTGTCACGTCATGGGTGACCGTGAATTTGCCGAAAGCGCCGCTGCCTTTGGCGTGCATCCGCCTTTCGGGAATCACCTCCCGGTCGAAGTGGGCCATTTTTTCCAAAAACCAGACGTCCTGCATGACCAACGGGCCGCGAGGCCCCGCCGTAATAACGTTCTGGTGGTCCGCCACCGGCGCTCCGTTTTCCCTGGTCAGCTTTTGCTTCTTTTGGGTCATCTTGTCGGCCTCCTTGGTTTTATTCACCACCTATCAATCTTTACCATAATTATAGCTGGTTTTCCGCTATTTTACCACCTTTCGGCATTTCTCCCGGGCCTGGTTTTTTCGGCCGGCCACCCAGAGGCCCGTTCCGGCCAGGCCGATTATCCAGCCGAGGCCGCCGATGATATCCCTAAAGTCGATGCGGTTGTTTTGCGCGCTTTCCATTTCGGCCAGTTTCCGCATGATCGGAGATAGAGCCTCTCGCAAATCATCGCGGGTCAAGGCCCCGGCGGGCGCGGGCGAGGGGCTGGTCCCGGCGGCCCCGCCCCGCTCAACGGGCTGCCGGTTGGATGTTAAAGAGCCTTCAATACCCGAGGCCGGCAATTTGAATTCGGCCCGATGGCCGTCGCCGGCCTCCACTGTAAAAATCAAATCCTGGCTCGATTCCGGCGGCGCGAAACAGGCGTCGCCCCGCTCATCGGTTTGTGCCACGGCCAGCACCGTTCCCGAAGCCGTGGCCATGCTGACCCGGCCGCCGCGGACTTTGTTCTTGCCGCCGAAATAGCTGTTGGTGCAGATTTGCGAGTTCTCCTGAAAGGCGAAGATATATACGGAATGAGCTTCCGCCCCGGCCGCTGAAAGCCATAAAACCAGCGCGGCGCCAATCACCCGGAAGGAAGCCTTAAAAACCGTCTCGCGCCGGGAGTTCATAAAAAACTCACTGGCCCGCGTAGGGGATCGGGTCTTTCATATCGTGGAAGTAAACCCAGATGACCCCGCCCAGCTCTATATCCTTTTCCTGGCCTTCCCGCTTCAGCTTGAAGTCAGCCTCATTCAAGGCGGCAAAACCCCACCAACCGCTTCTGGGCGCGGCGAAATTGAAGACCCCGTTGTCATCGGCCACCAGGGACAAGGCGACCATGGCTTCATTGGGGGCTTGGCCTTGCTTGTCCTCCCCGGGATACCATTCCACTTCGATTTCACTATTGGGAACGGGGTTTCCGTCCAGAAGCACCCGGCCGGTGAACAGCCCCCCGGCGTAAAGGGTGCCGGGGTTGGTCAGGGGCACTATTTCGGTTTTCAGGCCCACCGGCTCGTTCCAGCCCTCGTCATCGCCGAAAGCGCTGACATAGGCCTTGGTATAATGGATGATGAACTTGTCTTCTTCCGGCTCCCAGTAAGGCGCGGGCTCCATGGCGAAGACATAAAGCCCCGGGCGGTCGGTTTTATAGTCGACGGACCATTTTTTAAAATTTCTGAGTCGGCCTTCCTTGAGTTTGGGCAAGAGGTCCACGGCCTTGCCTCCGATGAATACCTGGAAGGTTTTAGGTTTTTCCATATCCATGCCGATATTCGCAAAAGGGTGCCAGAACTTGATGTCAACCACTATATCGGCCTCGGGCATTTCCATGACCGCGGATGTGGAAGGGATGATCATTCCGAAGTGCGCCCGCACGGTTGAAGCGGACCCGAAAAGCATGGCCGCGGCCAAAAACAGAGAACAAAAAATCTTCATAACGGTCTCCTGAGCAATAGGCTTGAAACCAAAAAACCTGAAATCCCCTTCTGGAGATTCCAGGCTTCGTGCCAAGCATAAATGTTTGCGGGTCGGCCCCCGCTGTCAGTTATCATCCCCAGCCATCAGCCCGGTGACTTGGATGACCGGTAACGCTTCATGCGTTTTTAAATTGCCATCATCCCTTATGAGGCTTTGACTTCTCTATTTTTCTACCATATTATCGCCGACGGCGCAATACAAAAATCAGCCTGGCCTTTGACATCTATATCTGTTTCAAAAGAATAATTATACCGTTCAACTTGAAGTCAAGGGCCGCTTTTTGCTACAATAGCCAGTTGAATACGTCCCGATAAAGGAGTGGTATGCCCCGGCGCCTCGTCATTGATCCCCAGGAGGTCACCCCGGCCCAGTTGGCCCCTGTGGTGCGCCTGCTCCTGGAAGGCGGAGTGGTGGCCGGCCCCACCCAGACCTTTTACTCCCTCATGGCCTTGGTGGATCAGCCCCGGGCCCTGGAAAAAATCATCGACCTCAAGGGCCGCCAACGCCGAAACAAGCCCTTCCTGATAATGCTGGACCAGGAAGCCCGGGTGAGATGCTACGCCAAGGAGACTTCCGCGGCGGCCGAGGGATTGATGGCCAGCTTCTGGCCCGGCCCCCTGACCCTTTTGTTGCCGGCCCACAAGGACCTCCACCGTTGCCTGGTGGGCCCCGGCCGCACCGTGGGTCTGCGGGTGGAAGGACTGAAGGCGGTGCGGCTCCTGGCCCGCATGGTTGACCGGGGCCTCTCCGGGCCCAGCGCCAACCCGGCAGGCGCGCCCCCCCCGGTCACGGCCGACGAGGTGGAGGGCTATTTCGGCGAGGCTGTGGACTTGATCCTTGACGGCGGCCCCACGCCCGGAAGGGAACCCAGCACCATCATCGACGCCGCCCTTTCCCCGCCCCGGCTGGTCAGGCCCGGCCCCCTGGACCCGGCCACCCTCCTGAAAGCCTGCCCCCCCCTCAAGCTGTAAAGGTCATTCGTAGAGCAGGATTTCAAGCCTTTCGGCTTGAAATCCCGCCAGATCCCCGGCCCATTCCCGGGCCAGGTCCTCGGCCGTGGTTCCGGCGGCCAGGCGGGCGTAAAGGCCGGTGCGGCCCAGGATGAGGTCCAGGGGCCGTCGCTGATATTCATACTCGTAGGGCGGATCCAAGGGTTTTACTCTGTCCGGGTGGAGTTCCAAAATTAGCTGGAGCAGGGCCAGGCCGGTGAGATAGGGCTGGAAAGATTTATCTTGGGGAAAGAGTTCCAGCCCCTGGCAGAGCTGCCCGGCCCACTTGTTGAAGGTGGGCTGAAAATTGGCCGGGCGAAAGGCCAGGCCGGGGAGGTCCAGTTTTTTGAGGCGGGCGGCCAGGGCCCTGGCATTGATGAAGGGCGCCCCCACTAAGTTGAAAGGTCGGGTGGTGCCCCGGCCTTCGGAGATGTTCAGACCTTCCCAGATGACCTGGCCGGGATAGACCCAGGCGCTTTCAAAGGTGGGTATATTGGGGGAAGGCATGATCCACGGGAGCCCGGTTTCCGGGAAGTATTGGCTCCGGCGCCAGTTTTCGCAGGGGATAACGGTCAGATGGGCCGGCCGGGAGAGGCGCCGGTTGATGAACAGGGCCAATTCGCCCAAGGTAAGGCCGTGCCGCATGGGCAGGGGATGAAGCCCCACGAAGGAACGGCAGTCATCCGCCAGGATATGGCCTTCCAGGCCCAAGCCGCCCAAAGGGTTTGGCCGGTCGAGGACTATGACTTCCAAGTCCGCGGCCTCCTCCAGGCAGTGGCTCAGGGTGTGGGCGAAGGTGTAAACGCGGGTTCCGATGTCCGTGAGGTCCACTAAAAGGGCATCGAGCCCGGCCAGCATGGCCGGGGTGGGGCGGCGGGTCTCGCCGTAAAGGCTGTGGATGGGGCGGCTCCGGTGGTCGCGGCCGTGGGGCGATTCCACCATGTTGTCCTGCTTTTCCCCGGCCCAGCCGTGCTGGGGACCAAAGAGGGCCGCGACGGCCCCGGGCAGAGCCTCGTCCAGGAGGTCCACGGCGTGGACGTAACCCGGGCCGAGGGAGGCCGGGCCGGCCAGAAGGCCCAGCCGGGCCTTTTTATAGGCTCGGCCCTCCCGGGACAGAAAGCGTTCCAGGCCGGTCCGGGCGGGTTTGGCCGCCGTCATTCCGGGGCCTCTTCATAAAAAAAACGCAAGGATGTTTTTTTGAGTTCCTTCAAACTCTCCAGGATCCGCCAGTCGGAAGCCCGGCAGATTTCGGTCATTTCCGTCAAAAACTCCCTCAGGCGGTCCGGGGAGTCGGCATGGATCATGGTGTAAAGATTGAAAGGCCAGGCCGGCGCCGTCCGGCGCTGATAACAGTGGGATACAAATGGCAACTCGGCCAGGCGGGCGCCGATGGCCTCTATTTTTTCCGGGCTCACCAGCCAGGCCGCCATGGCATTGGCCTTGAAGCCGGATTTTTGGTGGCCCAAAGTGGCCCCGAAACGCCTGATCCAGCCCTGGGCCTGAAAACGCCCGACAGCTTCCAGCACCGCATCCTCCGTGAGCCCCAGCTTGTCCGCCAGCTCGGCGTATGGCCGGGTCGAAGTTCCCAAATCGCCGCTTAAATGAAATATTATCTTTTTGTCCAGGGTGGTCAGGCTGGGCATGTCATGAATAAACGTGCGCGCTGCCGGAGGCGGCCGGTAGAAACGAGACTCCGAGCCAGGTGAACATCAAAAAAACGAAGCCCAGGGGCAAGGCCCAGAGGGTCAGGAGCGGCCGCGCGTCCCGGAGTCTAAGGTGGATGTATAACAGGTAGGCGGCGGCGGTGACGAAGGCCCAGGTTTCCTTGGGGTCCCAGGACCAGTAATGGCCCCAGGCTTCCTTGGCCCAGGCCGCGCCGGAGACGAGCCCCAGCATCAGAAAGCCCAGGCCGATGTAGACCACGTTGTCCAGGAATTCGTAGAGCTGCGGATCGGCTTGGCCGCGCCCTGTTTTCCGCAGTTGGACCAGGCTGGCGATGGAGGCCACGGCCAGAATGGAATAGGAGAGCATATAGGTGGTGACGTGGGGGATGAAATAATAGCTCTGGAGGGCCGGCATCAGGGCGATGGAGTGTATTTCAGGCTTGAAAAGGTTGATGGCCGCGAACAGGCTGGCCAAGCCCGCCGAAAAGGCCAGGAGCCAGGGATATTTCCAATGCCGATAGGCCAGCCAGCCGGCCCCGGCCAGAAAGAACGAATACCAGAGGCGGGTCTCGCCCATGGTGCGCATGGGGGGCCGCGAAAGCTTGATCCACAGCCCGATGATGAAAACGGTGAAGACCAGGAGTCCCGCCGCCATGAGTATTTCTGGGTTCTTCCGGCGGAGGGCCGCCCGGCCCGCCGCCAGCCAGCACAGTATGGCCACCGGGGCCAGCCAGTTGAACCAGTCCCAAGTCATGTCTTTTTCCGTCCTTGGTAGATCAAACCCAGGGCCCCCAGGGCCCACAGGGCCAGCCCGGCGTAGGCCGCGGGCAGCCAGGGGTCGTAAACCAGTTCAAAGGAGCTGTAGTTTGACATCCGCCCGGCCTGGTTGTCGTAACCGTATTGATAGATCAGCCAATCGCCAACGCGTAAGGGTTTGTTGACTTCCAGCAAGGCTTCCTTTTCCTGGCCGTCCTGGCTGAATACTTTTATTTGGGAAGTGAATTTTTTGGGCTCCGGCTGGCTCATGACCAGGACCAGGCGTTCATCCAAGACCAGGGGGGAAGGCGGCAGAAACCTGTTGCCCGCCGCCACCCAGCCCTGGCGTATTTCGCCAGTGCGCCGATTTTTCACCGCGACCTCCACCGCCTGGGCGGAGGTCGGCCTGCCCGTCTCCTTATACCGGCCTTCGCCGACCGGCACGGCCCGGTAGATGTATTCCAGGAGGGTCAGGTCCCAGTCCAGGAGACGGCCCGCCGGTTCATCCCGGTCTATCTGGTAGGTCGCCGGCCGTCCTTCCGGCTGGGGCACCCCGGTTTCCCGATCGATTATGGCCAACTTGGGCGGATATTCCTCCATGTCGAATTTGTCGAGCCTGATGGCCAGGGGCAGTTCCAGCACCTGGTTATCCCGGGAATAGACCCGCCATTCCATCTGGCCCTCTTCGACATACATGACATGCCGGGCCTGGTCGGCCGCCCCCAGGCCGGCCGCGGCCAGGACCAGCCACAAGCCGGCGTGGTTCAGGAAAAAAACCAGGTTCCGGCGGAGGGAGCCCAGGCGGCGGAAGACGACCATGGCCAGAGAAACCAGGGTGGCCAGGTAGATCAGCATGAAGGGCCAGGACGAGGTCATGGAGGTGAAGCCCAGCCGCGAGATCAGGCCGCCCCCGGGATGGGGACGGCTGAACTGAGGCGTTAAACCCATGAACAGGCTGAAGACCAGAAGGGACAGGATAAGGGTCACCGCCAGGTGGACTCCCGACAGCCATTGCACCACCCGGTATTTTTTCAAAACCAGGCTCAAGGCGGCCCAGAGGACGATCAGGGCGGCCAGGCAGACATTGGCCGGACTGTGCAGAAAATAGGGGTTCAGCGGCCCGAGACTCAATTGGAGCGCGAAACCGCCCGTGATCAAGGCGGCGGCAATGCTCAAGCTTTCCCGGTATTGCCAGGGGTGGCGCCATATTTTCTTTTTAGAAGATTCCATATAACGATTTTGATTTAAGCGCAAAAAAGCGCCTGGAATTTGAGGTCCAGGCGCTTTTGGCTGGAACCTGGAAAAAATCAGATGCGGCCGTTTTTCTGGGCCGTCTTAAGCCATTCCGGGACCACGGTTCTGAGGAATTCCGCCTTTTGAGCCTTGAAGGTGGCCATATCCAGGCCGATATAAGCCTGGGCCTTTTCCTTGGTGGAAAGATCGGGCATTTCCACCTCGGTCACCCCGCGGGCCTGGAGAACATCTTTCAAGACCAGTTGGGCCTGGAGGGCCTTGTCCAGGCCGTGGGACAGGATCCTCATGGTTTCAATGGGCGCGTGGAAGGAGGCCCCGTGGGAGGCGGTGCCGAAATCCCAACGCCAGTGGGCGGACCGGATGAGTTTCCTGGCCTCTTTCAGTTCTTCGTCAGTGGCCCCGTTATCCAGGGCCGCCTTGGCCATGACGTGGGCCTTGACCAGTTCGGGCTCCAGCCGGTTTCTGATCTCCAGGGCCTTGTCCTGCCGTTCATAGACGTATTGCCGCAGGTTCTCCTCACTATCCCGGTGGCAGGTCTGGCAGGAGGCGGCGATGTTTTTCAAGGGGCTCATCAGGTGGTGATCGGAATACTTAAGCCCCCCCTCGGAAATGTAGGGCATGTGGCAGTCGGCGCAGGACAGACCCCGCTGGCCGTGGGCGCCCAGGAGAAACATCTCGTAGTCGGGGTGCTGGGCCTTCAGGAGGGGGGTCTTACTCAGGGCGTGGGTCCAGTCGGCGAATTCTATTTCGTCATAATACGCTTCCTGCTGCTCCATGGTTATGCCCTTGTCAAACGGGAAGGTCACATGCCTGTCCGGGCCTTTGAAATAGTATTCGACATGGCATTGGGCGCAGACCAGGCTGCGCATTTCCTGGTTGGTGGCCTCCCGGATATCCCGACCCTGCCAGCGCTCGAAGGCCTCGGCCAGGGAAGGACGGGTGATGGTCAGGTTCATCGTGGCCGGGTCATGGCAGTCGGCGCAGCCGATGGGGTTGACCATTTCGGCCCCCAGGGTGCTCCAAGGCGCCTTGTAATAATTCTCGACGCCCATCTCCAGCATCATGCGGGGCACGTCCGGGCTTTTGCAGTTCCAGCAGGCGGCCAGCTGTATATCTTTCAACTCTCCCACGCCGGGCGCCCCGGTGCGCAGGGTGGCTCTCATGTCTTCAATGGTGTACCAGTGCCCCCGGGGCGCGTTATAATCCCGGGAGAAGAGGTAGCCGGCCCAGACCGCCACCATTTCCGGACGGGCGTCCAGGACATCCTCGAACTTGTTCCCCAGGTGCTTGCTGCTGAAATCCATTTCCTTGGTTTTCTGCCAACTCTCGTATTCCCGGGGGTAATTGAGGCCCCAGCGGTCGTTGCGGGATTCGACGCCGGTGATCTCTATCTTTTTATTGTTGTATATGGAGGCCACCTCGGCCCGCCTGAGGGTGACGGTCGCGGCCAGGAGGCCCAAGATGATCACGCCCACCGCGACGCCGGCGAAAATCACGACGCCCAGTATCCAGGCCCCGTATTTCGATGAGTAAAGCGGATTCATAGCGCATCTCCCTTAATTCTTATTTCAGCATACTGTTGAGCCAGGCCGGCACGGGTGAATCCGGAAAGGGGATTATAGGGCCGGCGTTGGAAGCCAGGTTACTGATGTTGGTGTGCGGCACCTGGGTGTGGCAGTCCCAACAGGCCTTGGCCTCGCCTTTCAAGACTTCCTGGTAGCCGACATTCATTTTGGTGAATTCCGTCACCAGGGGCGTATGGCAACGCACGCAGTTGTCCATGATGACTTCGCTGCTGCCCTGGCGCGCCCTTATCACCTGCGGTTCGGCCCCGGCCGTGAAAACAGCCGCGTGGAACAAACCGTCCACGGCTTTGAAGGCGTATTTGTTGATGAAGTTGTCCTGGGGCACGTGGCAGTCGTTGCAGGAGGCCCAGACCGCGTGGGAACTCTTGTCCCAGGCCTGGTAGTAGGAGCCCATGACGTGGCAGTTGAGGCAGACGGCCGGCTCGTCCGAAAGGTAGGACCAGGCCCGGGAAACGTAAAAGGTATAACCTCCCAGGCCGACGATCAGGCCAGCCAAGGCGAACATGGACCATAACCATTTGTATTCTTTGAACATTGTTCTGAAAGAATTCATGGATCCCGGCTCCTTGGCCCTCTAAATGGTTATCTGGCGAACAAAGATCATCTTTTTATAGATCTATGATCGTATTATACCTCTTCTGTCGAAAAAAATCAACCAGGGGCAGGGACCGGCGGCACCGGCTGGCAGGTCGGGCAGATGTGGGTGCTTCGGCCGCCCACGGTCAGTTTTTGAATGGCCGTTCCGCAGACCGGGCAGGGCCGGCCGGCCCGGCCGTATACGCGGTGGCTGGCCTGGTAGGTCCCGCCCCCCTTGAGGCCCTGATAATTGCTGGTGGTGGAGCCCCGGGCGGCTATGGCGGCCCTGAAGATGCGCCGGGCGTTTTGGAGCAGGCGGTCGGTCTCGGCCCGGCTGAGGCCGGCCGCGGAGACCAGGGGCGAGAGCCTGGCCGCGAACAGGCTCTCATCAACATAGATGTTGCCGAAGCCGGCCACGGTGGCCTGGTCCAAAAGCACCGCTTTCAGGCGGCCCCGGCGGGCCGTGAGCCGAAGGTGGAATTCCTCGTCCGTCACGGTCAAAGGGTCGGGCCCCAGGTCCAACTCTTTCAGGAAGGCTTCAAACCCGGCCTGGTCAAAGGCCCGGAGGCGGCCGAACTTGCGGATGTCGCGGTAGAGCAGGGCCGGGGCTCCGGCCGGACGCCCGCCCAGGCGCAGGGCCGCGTGGATATGTTTCGGCCAAGGGCCCGGCGCCGGCCAGGGCCCCAGTTGAAACTGGCCGGTCATCTTCAGGTGGGCCAGGAGGTGGGCCGGCCCCGAGGTCGCGCCCAGGCGGAAGTGGACCCACTTGCCCAGGCGGCGGACTTCCTCGATCTTGGCCCCGGCCAGGAGGCGGCGGAAGCCGCCCACCCCGCCGGGAATGATTTTTTCGCAGCCCACCGCGGCTTCCGTTATGGTCAGGCCGCGCACGGCTTCATCGAGGTCGGCGGCGATGGTCTGGACTTCCGGCAGTTCGGGCACGCCTATTCCTCCCGGTATTCGGCCAGAAATTTTTTCAGGCCGGCGGCCAGGGCGGATATTTCCGGGGCCGGGCGGACGGCCAGGCGCAGGTAGCCGGGCCTAAGGCCGTTGAAATTACCGGCGTCGCGCACCAGTAGGCCGTTCCAGAACAAGGAGTCGATAAGTTTGCGGGAATTGATTTCCGGTTTGAGGCGCCAGAGCAGGTAATTGGCTTCCGTAGGATAGACCTGGCCCAGGTCCAGGGCCCTCAGTTCCCGCACCAGGTGACGGCGGAATATTTTAACGCCCTTGAGGGTGGATTCCCGAAAACCTTTCTGGGACAGGCAGAAAAGTCCGGCGGTGATGGCCGGGCTGGAAAGGCTCCAGGGCACGGTTTCGGCGGCCAGCTTGGCGGTGACCTTGGGGTTGGCGGCCAGGTAGGCCAGCCTGAGGCCGGGCAGGGCGAAAATCTTGGTCAGGGACCTCATAACGATGAGCCGGGGGTGATCCGCCACCTGGGGCAAAAGCGTGCGCCCTCCCTCGGTGAAGTCCAGGAAGGCCTCGTCAACTATCAGCCAGGCCGACAGGCGGCGGCATTCCTGGGCCAGGCGGGTCAACACCTCCAGGGGGACCAGGCGGCCGGTGGGGTTGGCCGGGTTGGCCAGGAAGACGGCGTCGGGCTTGCGGCTCAACACCCGGTCCACGGTGTCCTGGTCCACCTGCCAGCCGGCGCTCTCCGAGGCCAGGACATACTGGTGACCCAGGCCGGCGGCCGTCAAGGCGGCCTCGTATTCGGAGAAGGCCGGGCCGATGATGACCGGGCGGTTCAGGCCCAGAACCCGGGGCAGGAGGTGGAACTGGGGGGTGGACCCGGCCCCGGTCAGAAAGTGGTCGGGGGCCAGGCCGCTTAAGTCAGCTATTTTTTTCAGTAAGCTTTCGGCCCGCACTTCCGGGTAGTGGAGGATCTGGTCGAACTCCTCGTCGAGGGCTTTTTTCAGGCCCCGGGGCGGGCCCAGGGGATTGATGTTGGCCGAGAAGTCGATTATATCCCGCCAGGAGCGCCCCAGTTGCCGGGCCGCTTCAAAGATGCGCCCGCCGTGGCGGCGCGGATCTATTTCCGCATTGACCGCCGCGGCCAAAGAGGCTTTAAGGGGGACGCCGACCATATCAGTTTCCTCACCAGCCCCAGCGGCCGGTAATAAAGGTTATGACGGGCAACACGGCGGCCAGCATCAGGAGGGCGGCCCTGATGACCAGGTTTTCAGCCGCGGCCAGGTGTTCCGGGCCCGGTTCGCCGCCTTCGGGATGGATGACCGGTTTGGCCGAGACCTGGCCGCCGTAGGTCGAGGGCCCGCCCAGCCACAGTCCCAAAGCCCCGGCCATGGCCGCTTCAGGGCGTCCGGCGTTGGGGCTGGGGTGAAGGGCCCCGTCGCGCCAATAAGTGTCCCGGGCCGTCCGCCAGGGAAGACGGTCGGCCCGGGCCGCGGCAATCAGGAGCCAGGCCGACAGGCGGGCGGGCAGAAAGCCGGCCGCGTCGTCGAGTTTGGCCGCGAAGCGGCCCAGGTGCAAATAGCGTTCGTTCTTATAGCCGATCATGGAATCCAGGGTGTTGACCGCCTTGAAGCCCCAGGCCAGCGCCGGCCCCCCCAGGGCCAGATAGAACAGGGGGGCCACCAGGCCATCGGAAAGATTTTCAGCCAGGGTCTCAATGAGGGCCCGCCGGACCCCGGCTTCTGAAAGGCCCGCCGTGTCGCGGCCCACCACCAGGGCCAGCCCGGCCCGGGCCTCGGGCAGGTAGCCGTTCCGGAGGGCCTTTTCCACCCGCCAGGTCTGTTGATACAGGTCGCGCAGGCATATAAGGCTGTATACCAGATAGAGGGCCGCCAGAGCGTGGAACAGGCCGCCCGCCCAGGCGCCGAGGCGGAGGATCAGGGCCACGCCGCCCATGACCGAGGCCGTCACTCCCAGGGTCAGGACGGCTCCGGCCATAAAGAGTTGGCCTTGGCCGTCGGCCAGGGCTCTGGCCCAGGACTCCCCCCTGGCGATGAGCCGGCCGATAAGACGCACCGGGTGGGGCCAGGAGGGGGGATCCCCCAAAAGCCAATCGGCCAGGAAGGCCAAGAGGGTCAGGCCGGCGGAGAGGAGCAAGGTCCGGTTTCCTAGGGCTGATAGATGTATTTAAGGCTGAGACCGGGCTTAAGGCTATGGGGCAGGGGCAAGTCCAGCCGGCCCCGCAGGATATCCCACCAGCCCGGACGGCCGTCCCGGATGCTCAAATTGGGGCGTTCGTCCCGTTTAAGGGCCAGGCCCCCCAGGGCCGCCGCCCGTCTGACCGCCTCCTCAAAGCCGCCCAATTCGTCCACCAGGCCCAGTCTTTGGGCTTCGGCCCCGCTGAAAATGCGGCCATCGGCCAAGCGGCGCACTTCCTCGGGTTTGAGCTTGGGGCGGCCCGCGGCCAGGTCTCCCAGAAACTGTTCGTAAACCTCCCCCACCATGGTTTGCAGGAGGTTCATCTCTTCGGGGCGCATTTCCCGGAAAGGGGAGCCCAGGTCCTTGAAGGCCCCGCTTTTGATGGTCCGGCTCTTGAGGCCCACTTTGTCCATGACCTCGGAGATTTCCACGGTCTGGAGAATGACCCCGATGGAGCCGGTGATCGTGCCCGGATTGGCCATGATGAGGTCGCCGCCCGCGGCCACATACAGGCCGCCGGAGGCGGCCACCGAGCCCATGGAAACGACCACCGGTTTTTTAAGGTCTTTGACCGCCCGATATATCTCCTGGCAGGGGGACACGGCCCCGCCGGGGGAATTTATGCGCAGCACCACGCTCTTTATGTTGTCGTCTTTCTGGAAATGACGCAGGGCCGCGGTGGCCCAAATGGAGTCGAAGATCTCCTCTTCCAGCATCAGGACGCCCACGCTGGGTTCCGAGGCGCTGGAAGGCTTTATATCAACCGATTCGGCCAGGCGGCCCAGAGTGTAAACGCAGCCGCCGATCAGGCCGAGGCCCAGGAGCAGCACGGCCATGGGCCAGCTCATGGCCCCGCTTTTTTTCGGGGCCGCCGGCCGGCCGGCCGCTTCCCGCTCGGCCCGGACCTGGTTTTGATAGGCCTGCCAATCTTCCGGAGTCATGTGCCCTTTCCCCTGAATAGGAAAGCCGCCGGGAGGCGCCCGGCGGCTTTCCAACTGCCCTCGCCCTATACGGCCGCCGGCGGAAAACCGGGTCAGCCGTCGTTGTCCGCGGGTTTGTCGGTCTGGTTCTGGGCCGCGATGGCCTTGGAGAGTTGTTCGCCGAAAACCGAGACCGACCCGCCGCCGGTCCCCCGGGCGCCGCCGTCGGCGTAGTCCTTGTAAAGCCGGTCGTCCTCGTCCTTCTTCAGGCGCTTGATGGACAGGCCGATCTTATGGTCGCCGGCGGAGATGGAAATGACTTTGGCCGTGATTTCATCGCCGAGGTTGTAGGCTTCGCTCATGACCTTGCCTTTGGCGAGGCCGGATTCGGAGACATGGATTAGCCCTTCCACCCCCTCGGCCAGTTCTATGAAAAGGCCGAAATCGGTGATGTTGGTGACCTTGCCGACCGCGGTTTCCCCCACCGGGAAGCGGGCCACGGTCACGGCCCAGGGGTCTTCCTCAAGCTGCTTGATGCCCAGGGAGAAGCGTTCCTGCTCCCGGTCGATGGCTAAAATGAGAGCCCGGACCGAGTCGCCCTTCTTGAAGACGTCGGAGGGGTGCTTATAGCGGCGGGTCCAGGATATGTCGGAGATATGCACCAGGCCGTCGATGCCGTCGTCAATGCCGATGAAGACGCCGAAATCGGTGATGTTCTTGATCTTGCCTTCAATGATGGTGCCGATGGGGTAGCGCTCGGCCACGGTGTCCCAGGGGTTGGGCTCGACCTGCTTCATGCCCAGGGAAATGCGCTTGGCCACGGTGTCCACCTTCAGAATGACGCAATCCACCAGATCATTGACCTTGAGAATGGAGGCCGGGTTCCGCACCTTGCGGGTCCAGGACATTTCCGAAACGTGGATGAGGCCCTCGATGCCCTTGTCCAGTTCCACGAAGGCCCCGTAATCGGCCAGGGACACCACCTTGCCGGAAATCCTACCCCCCACCTGGTATTTCTCGGACACGGTGGTCCAGGGGTCGGCCTGGAGTTGTTTGAGGCCCAGGGAGACGCGGGATTTTTCCCGGTCGAAATCCAGAACCTTCACCCGCACCCGGTCGCCCACGCCGAACATCTCCGAGGGGTGGGTCAGGCGGCCCCAGGACATGTCGGTGACGTGGAGGAGGCCGTCGAGGCCGCCGAGGTCGATGAAGGCGCCGTAATCGGTGAGGTTCTTGACCACGCCCTCCACCTCCGCGCCCACGGTCAGGGAAGCCAGGGTCTCTTTCTTCTGGGCTTCCCGCTCCACTTCCAGAATGACCCGCCGGCTCAGGACCACGTTGCCCCGGCGCTTGTTATATTTGAGAACTTTGAAGTCAAAGGACTGGCCCACCAGGCTTTCCAGGTTCTTGATCGGCCTGGAATCCACCTGGGAGCCGGGCAAAAAGGCGTTCACCCCGATGTCCACCGACAACCCGCCCTTGACCCTGGCCGTGACCAGGCCCTTGATGGTCGTATCCTCGTTATGGATGCGGGTTATCTCCTCCCAGACCTTTATTTTGGCGGCCTTGTCCTTGGACAGGATCATCTCCCCGTCCTCGTCATCCACCCGCAATAGAAGGGCTTCGACCTGGTCTCCCACCTTGACGGTGACGTTGCCGTCCTGATCGAGGAATTCCTGGAGCAGGATGCGCCCCTCGGACTTCCCGCCCACGTCCAGCATTACGAATTCCTTGCCGATCTGCACCACCTGGCCTTTTAAGACCTCGCCTTCAGCCAGGGTTTTGAGGCTTTCCTCGAGCAGCTCGGCCATTTCCAGGCCTTCGCCGTTCTGGGCGCCGACGCTCTCCCCGCCGGCTTCCGAAAACGCCGTCTTGTCCTGAATTGTGTCGCTGTCGTGGTTGTTGAAGTTTTCCATGTTCTTCCTGGACCTGAATATAATATGCCCGGCCGGCCGAGTGGGGGGCCAAAATCGAAACAAGCTTGACCCTGACGGGTGCGGAAATCTAAATTTCGTTCCGGTCGGAACTTTTCGCGCCAAGTCTAGCCGATCTTTTATTATATATCAATATGAGGGGTTTTTTCAAGTTTTTTTTCCAGGCGGCGGTCAACCCCGCCAAGCGAATCGGAAAGCCTTTTCTTTAAAATAGGAATAATATATAATTTGAAAACACGGAAGACCGCCGGGATTGACCCCATCTCAATTCTTAAGTGATAACTTTAGGTTAGCCTCTGTTTCACTGCGGGAGGCGGACGATAAAACAACCGGAGAGGATCAAATTCACTATAAAACCCCCCATTTCCAGGCCGAGGGCGGCTGGAACATTATTTGCGATTTTGACGGCACCATAGCCTGTTTTGACGTCACCGACGCCGTTCTGGCCAGGTTCGCCGACCCGGCCTGGGAGGCGGTGGAAAAAGAATGGCTGGAAGGGACGATCACCGCCCGCCAGTGCCTGGAAAGGCAAATACGCCTGATAAACGCCCGGCCGGCCGATCTGGACGCGTTTCTCGACTCGGTCCCTCTCACGGATGGTTTTGCCGAGTTTACGCGCTTCTGCGGCGAGCGCGGCCTGGCCACGCTGGTCGTCAGCGACGGGCTGGACTATGCCATCAGGCGCGTTCTAGCGGCAAACGGACTGGAGGGCCTTCCGGTCATTGCCAACCTCCTGCGGTTCGAGGGGGAGTCGGGATACGGGCTGGAATTTCCCCACGGCGCTCCCGGCTGCCCTTCGGGGGTCTGCAAGTGCGCCGTGGCCAAAGCCGGAGGGGGCAAAATACTATTGATCGGTGACGGCCATTCCGATATCTGCCTGGCCGGCCTCGCCTCCTTTGTGCTGGCCAGGCGGGATAAGGCCCTGCACCGCCATTGCCGGGGAAACGGCCTGCCGCACGCGGTTTACGACGATTTCTTCGACATCCTGCACTTTTTTAACGCCTAACGCGAAGGAGACCCCGCCCGTGGCTAAAATAGACGAAAAAGCGCTGCTTGAGGCTGAAGCGAAATACTGTTCTTACGGCGACACGGTGCATTACCTTGAACCGGCCAAATTATTCACCCGCTGCGCCGGTTCGTTCCTCTACGACAACCGGGATACGCCCTTTCTTGATATGCAGATGTGGTATTCCGCCGTCAGCTTCGGCTATGCCAACGAACGGCTGAACAACGCTCTCAAACGGCAGATCGACACGCTCCCGCAACTGGCCTCTCAATACCTTCACCGGGAAAAGGTGGAACTGGCCTCGGCGCTGTGCGCCTCCATAAAAAAGACCTGGGGCGAGGACGGCCGCGTTCATTTCAACGTCGGGGGCTCCCAGGCCGTTGAAGATTCTCTCAAGCTGGTCCGCAACGCCCGCCGGGGGAAGGCCCTTATGCTGGCCTTTGAGGGCGGCTATCATGGACGGACCCTGGGGGCTTCGGCCATAACCTCCTCCTACCGCTACCGCAGAAGATACGGGCATTTCGGCGACCGGGGCCTGTTCATTCCCTTCCCGTATTGTTTCCGCTGCCCCTACAAAAAACGGCGCGACGACTGCGATCTATACTGCCTGAGCCAGTTCGAGCGGCTCTTTGAAACCGAGTATTACGGCTTGTGGGATCCGAAGGCTCCGGGCGGGGGCGAGGCCGAATACGCCGCCTTCTACATTGAATGCATCCAGGGCACGGGCGGCTACGTGATACCGCCCCAGGATTACTATCCGAAGTTCAAACGCATCCTGGACGAACGCAATATCCTGCTGGTGGATGACGAGATCCAGATGGGCTTTTTCCGCACCGGCAAGCTATGGGGCCTGGAACACTTCGGCATCAAGCCGGATGTTGTGGTCTTCGGCAAGGCCATGACCAACGGCCTGAATCCCCTGGCCGGCCTTTGGGCCAGGGAGGAGTTGATAAACCCCACCGTGTTCCCCTGCGGGTCCACGCATTCGACCTTTGCCAGCAATCCCCTGGGAACGGCCGTGGCCCTGGAAACCATGAGGATGATCGGGGAAACCGACTACGAAAAGCGCGTTACCGACCTGGGCCGCCATTTCCTCAGCGGTCTTGAGGATCTCAAATCCCGCCATGCCATCATCGGCGACGTGGACGGCCTCGGTCTGGCGTTGCGGGCGGAAATCTGCGCGGCGGACGGATTCACCCCGGACAAGGCCATGCTCGACCGCATCGTTGACGAGGGCATCAAGGGCGACATTGCGGTCAACGGGCAGCAATACGGCCTGGTGCTGGATGTGGGCGGCTACTACAAGAACGTGATCACTTTCGCGCCGTCCTTGCATATCACCCGCGAAGAAATAGACCTTGGCCTCCGCCTCCTGGATGAAATCCTAAAGCGGGTCACCAAAAAGCAATAAGGCTGCGTGAATATGAACCCGCGGAGCCTGGAAGAACTGGGGCCCTTTTTCCCCGGCTCCCGCATAGGCATCATCCTGGCGCATGGCCTGGCCGGAACCCCGGTGGAGTTGAGAAATGTCGCCAAACTGCTTAACAAATGCGGTTTTTCCGTACTTTGCCCTCTTCTGGCCGGGCATTGCGCGTCGGAGGCCGAACTCATAGGCACGACCTGGAAGGATTGGACCGCGAGCGTTGAAAACGCTTACGAGCGCATGGCCGAACACATGGATGTCATTTTCGCGGGAGGGCTTTCCGCCGGGGCTGTATTCAGCCTTTACCTGGCCCAGCGCCGGCCGGGGGCCATCCGGGCTTTGGCCCTTTATTCGACGACCCTGCGCTGGGACGGATGGAGCATCACCAAGCTGAAGTTTCTGCTGCCGCTGGTGCTGCGCCTGCCTTACATCGGCAAGCGCTACCGCTTCAAGGAAGTGTTCCCGTATGGCCTCATGAACGAGAAACTTCGGGACCGCATACAATCCCAGATGCGCAGCGGAGACTCGTCCGCGGCCGGGCTTTCCTCCACCCCGGGAACCTCCCTGCGTGAACTCTGGCGGCTGGTGGACATCGTGAAAGAGAAGCTGCCCGAGGTTTCCGCGCCCACGCTCCTCGTCCATGCGCGGAACGACGATATCGCCAGCGCGCGCAATTCGCTTTATGTAAAGAGGCGTCTCGGCGGCCCGACGGAACTGATTTTGCTGGAAAACAGCTACCACATGATCACCGTGGACCAGGAGCGGCATAAGGTGGCCGAGGCCACGGCCCGCTTCTTCAGGGGCTGCCTGACGGCGGAGGAACGCGCCGGGCTGGACGCCGCCTCCAGGGAGCCGGCATGACCGCCCTGGCCGTGTTTCTCTGGGTCCTGAACATGTCCATGGACACCTTCGGGCACCTGGCTTTCAAGGCCGCGGCCAGCCAGGGCCTGGAATTCACCGGCCTGGGCCATTGGAAATACATGGCCCGCCGTCCCTGGCTGTGGGCGGGCGTGAGTTGCTACGCGGTCGAGTTTTTCGTCTGGATGGCCTTTCTGTCCCAGGTGCCCCTGTCCACCGGGGTCATGCTCGGCTCCTTCAACATAGTGATCCTGATGATCGCCGGGCGGCTGATGTTCAAGGAGCGGCTCACCCCTTTACGCGTGGCCGGCATGTTGTGCATCACCCTGGGCGTTATCCTGGTGGGGGTGGGCGCATGATGCGTTTTTACGGCATCGGCTTTTTGTGCCTGATGATCTCGGACACCACGGCCCAGACCTGCTTCAAATTCGCGGGCCTGGACGCGGCGCCGCTGGATTTGAGCCCGGCCTGGGTGCTGCGGGCGCTGGCCAGCCCCTGGTCTTACGGCGCGCTGGCCGGCTACCTCTGCTCCTTTGTGGCCTGGATGACGATGCTGCGACGGGCGCCCATAGGCCCGGCCTTCGCGGCCTCGCACCTGGAAGTGGTCACCGTGACCATCCTTTCCATCTGGCTTTTCAATGAGCCGCTTACCTTGTCCAAGGTCGCGGGCGGCCTGTTGATTTTGACCGGGGTGTTCTGCCTGGCCAGGGAAGAAAGCGCCGGGGCGGCCCGGGAAGCGGGCAACGCGAAGGGAAGCCCGTGACGGCGGACTCCCCTCCCCCCTGGCGGAACCTTCTTGAACCCGCGGCTTTTGCCGCGCTGTTCCATGAGCACCCCCCCGCCGGCTTCACCTGCGAGACCGATGCCTCTGGTCTGACATTGTTTTTTATGGACTTCGACCTATTGACCACCCTGGATGCGGCCGCCCGCGCCCGCCTGGCCAAGCTGCCCTTTTCCGCCGCGCTGGCGCGCCGGCTCCGTTTTCCCGCCCGCTTTGCCGGGACGACGATCACGGAATACGCGCCCCTGCCGGAGGCCGTCTCCCCCGCGGATATGGTCAGCCGCCTGTTGCCGCGGCCGGGCGACGGACAGGCGCTGGCCATCCTCAAGGATATCCCGGACGCCTCCCCGTTATTGTCCGTTGAAGACAACGCCTACGCCGATGAACTCGCCCGCCTGGCCGTGGAACGCGGCTTCATCGAGGTGAAGGGCCAGGCCCTGGCTTACCTGCCTCTGGATTTCGGGGATCTCGACGGATATTTCGCCAATCTCTCGCGGGAGAGGCGCAAGAATTTACGGCGCAAGATGAAAACGCGCGGCCTGATGGAGGTGGAAACCATAGCCCTGGGCGACGCCCGCTTCTCGAACCAGGCCTTTCTCGGGGAACTCTACGATATGTATCTGGAGGTCTATAAGCAGAGCCGGATACATTTCGACCTGCTCAGTCCGTCGTTTTTCGCGGCCCTCTTAGGCGGGGCCGGGGGAAGCGTCAACGGCCTGGTGGTCTGCTACCGGCACCGGGGAGTCCTGGCCGGTTACAACATCTGCCTTATTAACAACGGCCTCTTGATCGATAAATACGTCGGTTTCCGCTACCCCTTGGCCCGGGAATTGAACCTCTATTTCGTGAGCTGGCTGGTGAACCTGGAAATCGCGCTACAGCGGCGGTGCGCGGCCTATGTCGCGGGCTGGACCGACCCGGAGGTCAAGGCCGCGCTCGGGGCGAAATTCACGTTCACACGGCATCTGGTCTGGGTCGGAAATCCGGTCCTGCGCCGCCTCCTCCGCCCGCTGCGCCGTTTTTTCGAATCCGACAGCAACTCCCTGAACAGAGCCCCATGAAACGGTCGGAAACGGCGGATCGGGTGAAGCCCCCCCTTATTTTGGATTTCGACGCTTCGGTCGCGCCTTTGGGCGCGGGCGAGATCCGCCTTCCCCTTGGGGCCTGGCAGGAGGCTATCCGTTTCGGTTGCTTTTGGCGCGATTTTCACCGGCTGGAAGATCATCTGCGCCTGGCCCTGCCCCGCGAATACGGCTGCGTATTCACCGGCAGCGGCGACTTTCATCACCTGAGCCTGTTTCTGCTGCGGGAGTTATCCCGTAGTCCGGATCACGGGAGGTTCGACCTTATCGTCCTTGACCAGCACCCGGACAATATGCGTTATCCCTTTGGGCTGCATTGCGGATCATGGATTTCCCACGCCGCGGCCCTGCGGTGCGTCCGGCATGTGCATGTGCTGGGCATTGGCTCGGCGGACATTACGGCGCTCCACGCCTGGGAGAACCGCCTGGCTCCCTTTTTACGCCGTCGGCTCACCTATTGGAGCATCGCCCGGCGCGCGGGCTGGCTCCGCCTCCTCGGCCGCGGGGATTATGGCCGCGCGTTTTCCACCGCCGACGCCCTGGTCGAGGCGTTTTTGCCGATCATAACCGCGTCGGCGCGCGTCTATTTTTCTGTGGACAAGGATGTGTTCAGCCCCGAATTTGTCAGAACCAACTGGGACCAGGGCGTCTTCACCGGGGAGCACCTTAGGGCTCTGGCCACGGCCTGCCGGGGGAAACTTTCCGGCGCGGATGTCTGCGGCGATGTTTCCGGCTATGTTTACGCCGGCCGTTTCAAACGCTTTTTAAGCCGCCTGGACGGGCAGCGGCCCCCCGGACCGGAAGAGACGCTTCGGGAGCGGGAAAAGCACCGGGCCGTGAATATCCGCCTGCTTGAGCTGCTCGGCCTGTAAAGCGAACCCTTGGGCCTCAGGCCTTGGGCTTTAGGATCTTGTAGATGGCGGGCACCACCAGGAGGGTGATCAGGGTGGAGGTGGTCAGGCCGCCGATGACCGTGCGGGCCAGGGGGGCCTGGGTCTCCCCGCCCTCGCCCAAGCCCAGGGCCAGGGGCGCCA
>Ga0082212_10002583_pt1 | contig 26277 bp, 11 predicted proteins | sample TergutNt197P3_FD_71548 | JGI IMG/M metagenome (GOLD analysis project Ga0082212, IMG submission 71548) | Neocapritermes taracua P3 segment gut microbial communities from Petit-Saut dam, French Guiana - Nt197 P3 | ecosystem: Host-associated > Arthropoda: Insects > Digestive system > Gut ...
TCGGTTTCTTGTATCGGGTTATCGGAGGTTTCAGGGTTATGCGGTGTTTCTACGTCTTGCGTACCGGGCAGCATTAGTTCTGCGCCTAGTTTTTGATTTTTTTCCCTGGTCTCCTCCGGCGGGGAATCCCAGAAGTTTTCGCCAGCCCCGCGCTGCCCCCCCGCCCCACCGGGACATTGTTTTAAAAGTGGGTCATTTTTAACGCAAGCGGGCGGGGTATTTATCCCTCGCAGATAATTGAAAAGCTCAAGCGTCTGTCTTGAGTCGCAGCGGAGGCAGAGGCGGCGCTTTTCGTCGATGATTGCCCAGGGCGTTCTGCCGAAGCGTTCCATGAAATGCGGCCCCAAAGCGGGCAGAACAAAATGATCCGGCTCGCAGCGGGCAATGTATACGCCGCCAGCATCGGGGGCAAACCGGAGCAGGCCGCGCAGCCGGTCAAATTCGTGCCAGACCTTGTATGCCGCCGCCTCTACAGCCAGCACGTCGGGATCGCCGCGGTCGGTGGCGGCGCGATCCGCCGCCTGCCTGTCCGCCGCGGCAAGCGCCTTTCGCCCAAAGCGGACGATCTCCGCCGTTAAGGGAAGCTCGCTCATCCAGGCGCGGACAACAGCGTAAAACGCGCCGGGAGAACCTGCCGCCATGATGGCGTTGGCGGGCGTTACGCCGCCTGAAAGCCCGTACAGGCGGCGGGCAACAGGCGGCAGGGCAGAAATGTCAACAGGAATATCCGAGTGCAGGGCGGCGATTATCGTAATGTCAGCCTCGCTAAAATGCAAAAATTGTTTGCCGCTTTCTTCCGGTTCGCCGAACAGCCCGCCGGAGCATTGCAAAGCGGCTGTATCTTCCCCCTCCCCGCCTATCATCCCGAATAGCTCTGTCAGACTACAATTCATATATATACTATACATCAGTTAAGGCTGTATTGCAAGCCGTTTGAAGGCTAAGCTGGAACGGAGAGGTACCATTGCCCAAGGCCCTGATTGTTCAAAGCGACAAAACCCTGCTGCTCGACGTTCACGCCGAAAAGGCGGAAGAAGCGCGCTCGGCGATAATTCCTTTCGCGGAACTGGAAAAGTCGCCTGAACATATCCACACCTACCGGATCACCCCGCTGTCTCTTTGGAACGCTGCAAGCGCCGGTTTTAAAGCCGAAGATATTGTGAACGTTCTTTTCAAATACAGCCGCTATCAGATACCCTCGGGGATAATCGAAGGCTTTTCTGATACCATGTCCCGCTACGGAAAAATCAAGATGCTTCCGGCAGACAACGATGATACACTGTTCCTGAGCATCGAAGACCCGGCGGTGCGGGCCGAAGTAGAGGCGCTGAAATCGCTGGAAAAATTATTAACAAAAACCGGCAAGGGCTTTTTGCTGCGGCTGGTTGACCGGGGAACGGTAAAACAGGAACTGATACGTCAGCTATGGCCGGTGCAGGACGAAGCGCCGCTATTGAAAGGCGAAGACCTTGAGATTGCCCTGCGCGGCGAGTGCCTGTCCGGAAAGCCCTTTACCCCGAGGGACTACCAGATGGAGGCTGCCCGAGCCGTGCTTGGCGACGGCGGCGCGGGAACCGGCTACGGAGTGGTGGCGCTGCCCTGCGGTTCCGGCAAGACCATCGTCGGCATGGTGATAATGTCGCTTTTAAAAACCAACACCCTGATCCTGACGACCAACGTCGCGGCGGTGCATCAATGGATCGAAGAACTGCTTGACAAAACCGAACTAAGCCGCGAACAGATCGCCGAATATTCAGGCGATTCAAAATCGGTCGCGCCGGTGACAATCGCCACCTACCAGATCATCACATGGCGGCCTGAGCGCAGCGCCGGCTTTCCCCATTTCAGGCTGTTCCGCCAGCGGCATTGGGGGCTTATCATCTACGACGAAGTTCACCTGCTGCCGGCGCCGGTATTTCGCGTAACGGCGGAATTGCAGGCGGTGCGCCGCCTTGGGCTTACGGCGACATTGATCCGCGAAGACGGCGCGGAAGACGCGGTTTTCAGCCTGGTCGGGCCGAAGCGCTACGACGTTCCCTGGAAAGACCTTGAGGACAAGGGCTGGATTGCCGAAGCGTTTTGCACCGAGATACGCCTCGATCTGCCGGAAAAATTAAAAATACCGTACGCCGTCGCCTCTCCCCGCGAAAAGTACCGCATAGCCAGCGAGAACCCGGCCAAGGAAGAAGCAGCGCTTCAGCTTGTAGAAAACCACGGCGACGATCAGATACTCATCATCGGGCAATACCTTTCCCAGCTCAATTCTCTTGCGAAACTGTTAAACGCGCCGCTGATAACCGGCAAAACACCTAACGCCGAAAGGGAACGCATCTATAACAGTTTCCGGCGCGGCGAGCTTAGAATAATTGTAGCGTCAAAGGTCGCCAATTTTGCCATCGACCTGCCGGACGCTTCGATGGCGGTGCAGGTTTCCGGCTCATTTGGATCGCGGCAGGAAGAGGCGCAGCGACTGGGGAGAATTTTGCGGCCCAAAGGCAACGCACTGTTTTTTACGCTGGTTTCCCGCCATACCGTGGAAGAGAATTATGCGGCAAACCGGCAGAAGTTTCTTGCCGAACAGGGATATAAATACTCCATTCAGCACTGGGGTGCCGAAAAATGAAAAACGGCATATTCCGCCAGATTGATTTCTGGAAAGAATCAATAATGACCCTGCCCGACAACGCGTTTTTTGAGCTGATGCGGACAGTGTTCGGAAAAATCAAAACCCCCTACAGCAAACAGACGCTTATGGGCGATCTGGAAAAATTCCTGTCCCGCAGCGACATTAAAAAAAATATTACAAGTTATATTGATAAAAACGATCAGCGAATAATTGCGGCGATTGCCGTATTGGGAGAGCCATTACCCAGAGAACTGGAAATGTTCTTTTCGGGCGAAATGAGCTATGCCGAACTGACCGATTCTGTTGTCAACCTTGAAGAACGGTTTATTGTTTATCGTTTTATTGAAAAGGGAAAGGGCCGTCTCGCCCTGAATCCCGTGCTTAAATCGATTCTTTCGCCGTTCGCCGCAGACAGTACGCTGTTGTTCCCTTCGTCCGGCATGGAGGAAACTCCCCGCAGCGAAACGGTCCGCCTGGACGACAGGGTTCTGGCGGCGCTGCTTTCCTTTGTATCCCAAAACAAGGACTTTTACCGCCCGGCAGGGAGCATCAGGCGGAAAACGCTCAACTCCGGAAAAAAATATTTTCCCAATCTGCCGCTGGAAACATTCATCGGGGCTTTAAGAATTCTGGGGCTGTTTTACACCAGGGACGAGGGGCTGTTCCCCGATTACAACCGATTCTCCGCCTTCGGCAGCCTGAGCCGGCAGGAACGGATGGAATACTGCGCGGCGGCAATATATTGTTACCGTGATTCCGCCTTGAACAAGGACGACATATCTGCTGCGGGAAACATTACCTCCGATGAAAATACATTTTCCATTTCCCCCTGGCTGCTTCGGGAAAAAGTCCGCAATTGCGCGGCATTTATTCACCATCTGGTTTGTTCTCTGGAAGCCTTTACTTTTTATCCCTCGGCAACGCTGCACAGGTTTATATATATGCTGAACAGGAGCGGCGCGTCGATTAACGGCGATATGATTATTGAAACAATGGAAAACACCGGCCTGCTTGCCTCGGAATCAGGCAGATATTGGCTTTCGCTTCCGGATTCTTTGTCTCCTAAAGGAGACATTTCTCCAAAAGGAGACGTGTCTCCCATTGAAGGCGCAATTGCCATGGATACTCCCTTTTCATTGCTGGTATACCCTGAAATTGCGTATAACGATGCTATCGGCATTGCCGCCTTTTCCGGCGTAATTGAAGCCGGTATAAATGTACGCTTTGAACTGACCAGGGATTCCGCCGTGATGGCATTCAACCGGGGAATTTCCGCCAAAACAATAATAGATCTTTTGCGGCGGCTGTCGCACGACAGAATCGACGAGAACCTTGTCTTTGCCCTGCACGACTGGGAAAAGCGGCACAGCGAGGTGGTTCTTCGCAGGGGGCTGGTGCTGACCCTGTCGCCGGAGCGCCGCTATCTTGCCGGAACAAAGCCGCTGTCTGCTCTGATAACCGAAACCATCGCGCCGGGAATTTACATGCTGCCGGAAACGGCGGAGGACAGGGTAGGCGAAGCCCTGCGAAAGGCTGGTGTTGACATCATCGCCCGCCGCGCAGAAAGCCTTAACGCCGACGGCGGCGAATTATTCGATAGACCGGGACGCAGCTACTTCCCGCCGCTGCAAGCAGGCGCGCTTTCCGACAAAACGCAGCACCCTTCCCCGTCCGCAAAACCCGGCGCCGAAAAAGAACCGCCGGCTACTACATTAATTGATGGATTTTATTCTATACTGAACACGATGCGGCTGGGCCCTGAGGAGCGGGATGAACTCGCGGCGCGCATCGACCGGCGGCTGATACTCTGCGAAGCGCAGTTAAAGGATGCGCTTGTCCGCTACGAAAAACTTGAGGCGCGGGGACTTGATTATACGGGCAAGGCCCTGATTGCGAAACAGGCCATCGCCATGCAGTCGCCGGTCGAAGTTGTCTGTCCGGGCAGGAAGGATCACATTTTTGGAATTCCAAAGGCGCTGGAAAAAGCGGGAGGCGAGAGCGTTTTGGTCATCGATCCGTCAGACGATCAGGGAAATACCATTCATATTTCGCTTGGGAAGATCAGCCTGTTAAGGCGGATTAAGAAATCCATTTTTGAAACCGTTACATAGGAGAATTTTTTATGCCATTATTGCCATTTTCAAGCTATCCGATTGCCGATAATCCGCAGACCGGAATGAGCCAGGCAAAACTTGCCGTCCTTATTGACGCGGACAACACACAGCCAGCCATCATCGAGGGGCTTTTGGACGAGGTTGCCAAATACGGCATTGCCAGCGTCAAGCGAATCTACGGCGACTGGACTAGCACCAACCTCCGCTCGTGGAAGGACCGGCTGCTGGAATTCGCCATTCAGCCTATCCAGCAGTTCTCGTACACATCCGGGAAAAACGCCACAGACTCGGCGATGATAATCGACGCGATGGATCTTTTGTACACCGAAAAGCTCGACGGCTTCTGCATCGTTTCCAGCGATTCGGACTTTACCCGCCTTGCGGCACGCCTGCGCGAAAGCGGGCGCATGGTGTACGGCTTTGGCGAAAAGAAAACGCCCCGCGCCTTTGTCTCGGTCTGCGACAAATTTATTTACACAGAAATACTAAAAGACATTCAGGAAGAATCCGACGACGAGGATTCAAAGCCGACAGCCAGGCCGAAAAAAGACTTCAAGGTCGACCGCAAGCTCCTCAAGCTGCTGCGGGAAACGGTGGACGACCTTGCCGAAGAATCCGGCTGGGCCTACCTCGGCGGCGTGGGGCACAAGATCAACAACCGCTCGGCAGACTTTGACCCCCGCAACTACGGCTTCAAAAAACTCGGCGACATGTTCCGCGCCATTCCTCAATTTGAAACCGAGGAACGCCCCCAGGCCGGCGGCACGGGCAGGCAGGTGTACATCCGGTGGAAACGGAAACGATAGGAAAGAAAGTAGGAAGTAGGAAGTAGGAAGTAGGAGTTGTTTTTTCCTGCTTTTTATTCGCGTTCCTAATTCCCGTAAATAAACTTTGGCTTGATTACCATCAGCAGGGCGGGTATTACCGTAAGGCTTACCAGGGCGGTAATGATCATGCTCAGGGCGATGAGCGCGCCTAGTTCCGCAATGATGATGAACTGCGAAAAGGCAAGCACGCCGAATCCCGCGCCTACGGACAGGGCATTGATGATGATGGCCTTGCCGCATCCGATAAACGTCCTCCGGAGGAAGTCCTGTTCGCCAGACCGGTATTCGTGTTTAAAAAATTCGATAAAGTGGATCGTGTAATCAATGCCGATACCAACAGCAAGGCTTGAGATGAGGGCGGTTCCGAGGCTGAGTTTGATTCCTATAAAACCCATTACGGCAAAGTTGCAGAGGATCGCCAGGGTCAGCGGAACCGCGCCGATGATTCCGGCGATAAACGATTTGTTGGATGCAGCAACTATGATGAACACGATAATTACCGATATAATAATCGAAATCATCTGGGAGTTAAGTATCAGACCGGTAACCGCCATCTCGTTGGTTACGCCGCCGCCGATTATCACACGCACGTTATTTGGAAAGTTAACTGCTATATATTCATTGATAATATCAATAACCGCCTGGGAATCTTTGCTTCCTGTCGTGCGAAGCTGTATCATCGTCCGAATCGCAGTGGGTTCAAGGGGATCGTTGGAATAACCCGAATCGTCGTCCCCGGCGAGCAGAACCAGGTAATTGGCGATCAGGCGCTGGAGTTCTTCCGGCGTTTCTTTTCCGTAGCGTGCCGGGTCGGCGGGAATCTCATAATAGGCCATGCCGTCATAATTGGTAAGGCGCTTCAATTCCCGCACAATGTCGCTCCCGCTCAAATGCGGCGATTTTCCGGCGGCGCTGTCGAGAAAGGCCAGCAGATCTGCCGCGCTGTATTGGGCAATATCATGAACGGCTGTTTCCCGTTTCGCAGGTTCCGCAACATCATCGAACCCATCGCCAAACCCAAAATCCCCGAACCCGAATCCAAAACCTTCTGCGATCTCTGCGTCGCGTACCATAGGTTCGATGCGTGAGGAATTAACCAAATAATGTACCGGCTGCAGACCATCTGGGCTTTCATCAACATTAAACACCTGATTGATCCGTTTGATAATATCGGTAAAACCGGTAACCTTGCCCACCGCCGGCACATGGTTTGTCAGGTAGGCGCTGAGATCATCCATCGCCCGCAAAACGCCGGGGTGCAGCAATTCTTCCGTAGTATCGGCCTGAATCACCAAAGTCAGATCCTTTGAGCCGCCGAAATATTCGCGGATAAACCGGTCCGACCGGCTTATGTCGGTTTCATTCTGAAAAAATTCAACTAACGCATTGTCAACGGTAACTTTGGAAAGGCCGTATATCGAAATGGCAACGGTTAAAGCCGCAACAACCAGCACAAGTATCTTTTTCTGTGCGATGGCAAGAAAAATACCTGCGATTGTATTGCTGAATCGGTCAATGCCCTTTTCCTTTCGCCGCTCTTTCAGAAGCCGGGGGCCCCTTAGCAGAAACATAGCCGGAATAAAAAGCGCCGCCACGGCAAAGGCGGTGAACACCCCCACGCTCGCGCAGTAGCCAAACTCGCGCATCGGGACAATCGGCGTAAAACAAAACGATATAAAACCGCCCAGTGTGGTCAGCGCCGCAAGGAATACCGGCTTGATAAGTTTGTTAACAAGATCAACGACAAGGATTCGGTGTTCATCAGCGGTCAATGCGACATTGCGGGTATCTTCCATGTAATGGGTAACAATGTGGATGCCGTAGGCGCTGCCGACCGCCGTAAGAATCACCGGCAGTATGGTTGTAATCACCGAAAGCTTAATCCCGAACAGCGCCGCCATCCCAACCGTCCAGACAACCGCAATGATAACGGTCAGCATCGTCAGGAAAACAAATGAAAAGCGGCGGAACGAAAAAAACAGCATCGCCAACACCACGATTACCACAAGGGGTATCAGCAAAATGTTATCCGCAATAATCGATTCGTTGATGGTCGTGTTGATAATCGGCTGCCCGGTAAAATACACTTCCGCTTCGCCGGTAAATATTTCTCCCGCTATTCTGCGGATTATTTCGATACTCCGGTTTACCTCCGGGCGGGTAAACTCCGAGGTTAGCGCGTCCAGGGTGATAAGAATCTGCGTTGCAGAAGAATCTTCGGAAACGAGGGCGCCCCGGAACAGATCCCACGATGCGATACGCCGTTTAAGTTCGGCAATTTCCGCATCAGTTCCCGAAAAATCCTCCGGCACCAGGTCCGATACAACAATGCTTTCGCTGTCGCCGGTTATGTACTGCGTAGACATGAGCGAATTCACCGATTTAATGAATTCTACAGCCTCGACGGCGCGGGAAAATTCCCGAATTTTATCCAGAAAACCTTTTTCAAAAACTGTCCGGTAGGGTCGTTCAAGCCCGACGAGGATCATAATCTGTCCGCCGAAGGTATCATCAATGTATTCCGAGATGATCTTTGCCTGATTTTTATCGGGTAAAAAGCGTATGTTATTGTTATCCAGTTCGGCGCGGGGAAGCTGGAAAATAAAAAACACCGTAATAACGGTGATAATGCCGACTACCAGGGCGGGGCGTTTGAGCAGTTTTTCCATACGGCTATAGTTTTTCTTTTATCTCAAGCCGGTTAATGTCGCTTGAGCTTTTAAGCGCCTTTGCAAGTTTGGAAATATCGACCATATCGGGAATGCTTACATAGAAGCGTACCTTGGTATTTTTTCCTTTAGCTTTTCCGAGGTTTACATTCAGAGACTGGCTTTCGATACCGAATAATTTCATGGTTTGTATAGTGGCTTCCGTGTTGGGTTCGGACGGGTGATTGTAGTATACGTCCAGCAGTTTATTATGCACTTCGGGAAAGATTTTTCTTTCCACCGGATTAAGCAGCATCAGGGTAATAAGGCCGAGTACTTCGGCAGTAATAGCCGCGGCATACATGCCCGCCCCGATGGTCATGCCGATCGCGGCAATGAGCCACAGGGATGCGGCAGTGGTTAGTCCCTTGATGTTGGTTCCCAGCCGGATAATCGCACCGGCTCCCAGAAAACCCATGCCGGAAACGACCTGGGCGGCAATGCGCCCTGGGTCTCCTGTCCCCCCGGCAAATTGCTGGGGAAGCCAGATTGAAAGCATCATAAGGCAGGTCGCGCCCAGAGAAATCAGTATGTGCGTCCGCAGGCCGGCGACCTGGCGGCGGCTGGATCGTTCAAAGCCGATAATCGCCCCGGCGGCGAATCCCATGCACAGACGAATGACAATATCAAACTCGGTAATGGTAGCAGCACCCATCCCTTAATTGTACTAATAACTCAATAGAAGTGTCAACGAATTACGCGAATACAAACGAATGAATTATATAAGCAGCATTTATCATTTGTATTATTCGCGTCCATTCGCGCCATTCGTTGATCTTTTTTCAACTCTCCAGTATCAACAGCGTTTTTGGATCGAGCCGCATCGCCAGGGCTTTACTGTCCGAAACATCGCGGTCCCTGGAAACCGAAAGCTCAATGTGATCCGGCTTTGGATCCAGCGCGATAACCACGTCGATAAGGTCTGCAAAGTCCTTTATCGCCAGCGGGATGTTCTGCCTGTCGTATTGCTGATCCTTCTCCTTGACCGTGCAGCTATACCAGACCGATAATCCCAGTTCTCCGGCAAAGGCCTTTACATTGGCGATGCGCTCGCGGTCGGCGAGGGTAAAATCAAAACCGTCAACGATCACCGCTTCCGCGTTAAAGCCGCCCTCAACGATCATCGCCCGCAGGCTTTTGATGATCTGATCCCCGGACATCCCTTCCTGGTTAAAATTCATCAGCACGCGGTTTTTTACCACCTCGTTTTTTATATCACCGGCGTTTTCCAGATTCTTCCTGCTGATAAACTCGTTGAAAATGTTCTCGTACCAGGTTATGACGTACTGGGCGTGCTGGGTGAATGAAACATGTATCACCTTTTTTCCCTGCAGAAGTTTGTCCAGGGCAAGCTGCACCAGCACCGACGTTTTACCCACGCCGTTCAGCGAGGCGATGATCCCGATTTCCCCGGCTTTCAGACCGCCATGAATCGACTGTTCAAAAATGCGAATGGGGCTGCGTTGTATAAGTTCACTTAAAATCATTTGCTATTTCTCCTTCCGCCTGGCGGTAAAGTCTTTTATCAAAGCCTCCGAAACGCTTTGGGGGACTTTGCTGTATTTTTCAAACTCCATCGTAAACTCTGCCTTGCCCTGGGTCAGGGAGCGCAGCACCGTGGAGTAGCCGAACATTTCGCTTAACGGTACTTCCGCTTCGACGCGGGAAAAAGTTCCGTCTTCGGTAGACGAAGAAATAATGCCGCGCCGCTGGTTAATTGAGGCAAAGATGTTTCCCTGGAATTCCGTGGGGCCTTCCACCGACACCTTCATGACAGGTTCGAGGATAACCGGCTTTGCCTTGCCGTACGCCTCGCGGAACGCCCCGATAGCCGCCTGCTGAAAGGCAATGTCCGAGGAGTCCACCGGATGGCTCTGGCCGTCGTTGATAAGGCAGCGGATGTTGACGATGGGAAAGCCGATGACGCTGCCCTTTTTAACCGCCTCCCTGAAACCTTTGTCGCAGCTAGGCACGTATTCGGTGGGGATAGCGCCGCCCTTGACCATGTTGACAAACTCGTAGTCGCCCTCGGCATACGGTTCCATGTAGCCTGCCACCCGCCCGAACTGCCCCGAGCCGCCGGTCTGCTTTTTGTGGGTGTAGTTGAATTCCGCCCTTTGGGTGATAGCCTCGCGGTAGGCAACCTGGGGCATTCCGGTGTCCACCTCGCATTTGTACTCGCGGCGCATTCGTTCAATGTATACGTCGAGGTGCAGTTCCCCCATGCCCCTGATGATCGTCTGGTTCGATTCAATGTCGACATAAGTCTGGAACGTGGGGTCTTCCTTGGTAAAGCGGTTCATGGCCTTCGCCATCTGATCCGCGCTTTTTTTGTCTTTGGGGGTTATCGCCAGCGAGATAACCGGCTCCGGCACATACATCGAAGTCATCGCGTAATTGAGGCCGCCGCCGCAGAACGTATCGCCCGACGCGCAGTCGATTCCGAACAGCGCCACAATGTCGCCGGGAGACCCCTCGTTGATGTCTTCCATGCTGTCGGCGTGCATCCGTACCAGCCGGCCTACCTTGAATTTTTTGCGGGAGCGGGTGTTGTGCAGTTCGTCGCCTTTTTTCAGCATCCCCTGGTAGATTCGCACGTAGGTAAGCTGGCCGTACTGTCCGTCTTCCAGCTTGAATCCCAGCGCGACCGTGGGGCTTTTATCGTTGGGGGAAAGTTCCGTCTGTTTTTCGGCGTTGTCAAGATCGAGCGCGAAGTTGGGAACCTCCGTGGGATTGGGCAGGTAGTGGGTCACGCCGTCCAGAAGGAGCTGAATCCCCTTGAACTTGTACGCAGAGCCGATCATTACCGGAACAAGCTGTTCGGACAGGGTTCCCTTCCGGATTGCCGCGTGAACGAGGTCGTCGGGAATCGAAGCGCCTTCAAGGTACAGCTCGGCAAGCTCGTCGGAAAACATCGACACCGCGTCGATCAGTTCCTCGCGGTACTTTTCCGCGTCGGCCTTCAGGTGGGGGGGGATTTCCGCGTGGCGCATGGTCTCGCCCTGCTCGCCGTCAAAGTACACCGCCTTCATGGAAACCAGGTCAACCACGCCCTCCAGCTTGTCCTCCAGCCCGATGGGTATCTGCACCATCACGGCGTTCAGACCGAGCTTCTCCCGCAGCTGGAACCGCACCCGCAGAGGATTGGCCCCGGTACGGTCGCACTTGTTCACAAAGGCTATGCGCGGAACATGGTAGCGCTTAAGCTGCCGGTCGACGGTGATGGACTGGGACTGAACCCCGCCCACCGCGCACAGCACGAGGATCGCCCCGTCCAGCACCCTCAGGGAACGCTCAACCTCGATGGTAAAATCAACGTGTCCCGGCGTGTCGATAAGGTTGATCGTATGATCCTTCCATTCAACCTGGGTCGCGGCGGACTGGATCGTAATGCCCCGCTCCCGTTCAAGCTCCATGTGGTCCATAGTCGCCCCCACCCCGTCCTTTCCCCGGACTTCGTGGATGGCGTGAATTTTCTTGCTGTAAAACAGGATGCGTTCGGACAGCGTCGTCTTCCCCGAGTCGATGTGCGCGCTAATCCCGATGTTCCGCATCCGTGTAATATCGATGCCCATTACTTCTTTCTCCTGTAAAAAATGTCTCTGTTTGCCAGAATATAGCAAGGATTGCAAGGAAATGCAAGTGGGAAAGAAGAATTTTCCTTCCGCCATAGCACAAAAATGGCCTATTAATGTACATTAGTAGCAAAAGGGGAGTAAAAATGACAAAACTGTCCGGGTTTAACGTCCGCAGCAGCCGCCAAACCGAATGGATCGACATAACCGCCGGGGTGCAGCAGGCGGTTGCCGATTCCGGCATAGCGGAAGGTATCTGCGTAGTCTTTGTACCGCACACCACCGCGGCGGTAACGGTGAACGAAAACGCCGATCCCGATGTCCCCCGCGACGTGGACTATGCCCTGAACATGATCTCGCCGGACAGGGTAGAATTCCGCCACGGCGAAGGCAACTCGGCTGCTCACGCCAAAACCAGCCTTGTTGGACCTTCCATTACTCTAATCGTTACCGGCGGCAGGCTGCTTTTGGGAACATGGCAAGGGATATGGTTCAACGAATACGACGGCCCCCGCACACGCAAGGTGCATGTGCGGGTAATGGGGGAATGAGATAAAGGCGGGAGTTTTTCAGGATTTGATTGTTCTTTACTAATGTTCCAAACTGGAATAAAATTAACCTTTGAGGGGAAGAGTTATGAAATTTCATTCAATAGAGCTATGTGCGGGAGCTGGCGGGCAGGCTTTAGGTCTGGAAAAAGCCGGTTTTGCGCATATTGAACTCCTGGAAATAGACCATAATGCCTGCAATACGCTTCGTTTTAACCGCCCTGAATGGAAGGTCGTAGAAGGGGATATAAAGGATTATTCCCCTGAACCGGCAGAGAAAATAGATTTATTGGCTGGCGGGGTGCCGTGCCCGCCGTTTTCCGTTGCCGGGAAACAACTTGGATCAAAAGATGAACGCGATTTATTCCCCGAAGCCTTAAGGCTTACGAAAGAATTACAGCCAAAAGCCGTAATGCTGGAAAATGTAAGAGGCTTACTGGATTCAATATTTGATGAATATCGGATAAAAATAATTAAAAAATTGGAGGATTTAGGATATGTGACGGACTGGAAATTATTGAATGCTTCCGATTACGGAGTTTCGCAATTACGCCCCAGAGTTGTTTTTGTGGCAGTAAAAAAAGAACTGGAACCGTTTTATTTTTGGCCTAATGCTTCTGAAACAACACCACCGGCGGTTGGAGAGTTATTATTTGATTTAATTTCAAAAAACGGCTGGAAAGGTGCACATCAGTGGAAAAAAACAGCCTGTGATATTGCGCCTACAATCGTCGGTGGAAGCAAAAAACACGGAGGGCCTGATTTAGGGCCGACTCGGGCACGGAAGGCCTGGGCTTCTTTGGGTGTTGACGGAATGGGAATTGCAAATGACGCACCAGAAAAAAATTTTGAGGGTATGCCTCGGCTTACTGTTGAAATGGTTGCACGTATTCAAGGTTTTCCATCTGATTGGGTTTTTACCGGAAATAAAACAAATAGATACCGTCAGGTTGGTAATGCTTTTCCTCCGCCGGTTGCACAGGCTGTTGGGCTTCAAATAAGAAAGGCGTTTGAATTATATGCTATGTTTGTTGAACACAAACTGCCTGAAAGGAATATTGCATAATGGCAAAAAGAGGCGAGAGTGCAAAAGATAAATTGCGGGCTTATTTTCTGTCTAATATTGGGAAAACTTTAAATTCGTATGAATTAATGGAAGTTTCTGGAGGACAAACTGAATGGGGACGGCGCGTCCGTGAACTAAGAGACGAAGAAGGATATCAAATTTTATCGCATAATGACAGAAGCAATTTAAAGCCTGGTGAGTATTTATTGGAAACAGCCATTCCGGCTCCTGCTTTTTCACGGGAGATTTCAAAAGAAACACGTGCTTTTGTACTGGATAGAAACGGTTTTACTTGCCAAATGTGCGGAGCCGTTGCTGGCGAACCGCATCCCTATGATCCTTCAAAAAAGACACGTTTGCATATTGGGCATATCGTTGACAAAAGTATGGGCGGAACAGATGATCCCCCAAACTTGCGTGCAATTTGTTCGGTCTGTAATGAAGGGGCTTCAAATATAACTTTAACGAGGCCGGATTTGCAAAAACTGCTAATACAGGTTAGAAGAGCTACCAATGGCGATCAATTGGATATTTTAAAATGGCTCATACAAAAATTCCCAGAGCAAACAAAAGATTTAACAAAATCAATTAAATAAAATATATGGGATCCTTTAAAAACCTGTTCAGCAGCTCATACCAAAACCAGGTTTGTGGAAAAACAATGATGGTTTCTCCACAAACCCATGCTGTCATTCAGTCCCGTATTAGAATCTCCTGTTAAAATCCCCCGAAAGAGCCGGTATCTTAACTCCTGCGGCATCTTTTTGGGCATAATAATACTCAAGCTGGCTTCCGGGCAGAAGTGTTTCAGGATGCACATACTGCCTTGTGTACGTTTTGCCATACGGCAGATTTCGTGTCAGTTCTATGTGGACATGCAGACCGTCACCTAGACCGGCTCTTGTTGCAGGATAAGTTGCCATCTGGTTGTTAGCGCCTCCGTAAATAGTACCTACGACGAGGTTCTGTATTGTACTATCATCCAGGTGCATAATCCTCATTCGTAAATCCCCTCCATAAAGATAATATACCGCTGTGTGACCGTTTTTTTCTACCAATTCCCAATATCCTCCTGGAACATTAATCGCTCTTCCGCCCGAGTCAAGGACATAATCAAATCCTGGATGCAATTCATCAAATAACACGCCTGGTTCATTGGGTTTATTGGGATTATAGATATTAAGATCCTTGATTCTTTCTTCAAATTCACTCGTTCTTCTTGTTGTTCCCTCAAACATCCCGCCAATATCTGTACCATTATTCAGAGTTGAATTCTGATATACCATATTTCCCCACATCATCATAAACTGGGAACCGGTATTATATTTTAACAGTACATCTCTGGCGGTATTAACAGTTCCTCCCGTATAGGCATAACCAAGATAATCCATCGGAGTATTGTATATCCTGTTAATGGACGTGCTGATGCTTGTTCCTGTTGCCCCGATTGTTCTGTACAATTCACCCATCAAATCCATGCTTATCGTTTTCCCCATATTGGCGGAAGTTAAATCCGCCATCACAATTGAAGAATAATTATCATCGCTCCAGGTAATTACGTTATGTTCTCCTCTCCACATCCAGTCATTGTGATTGATATCAAAAGAATGCTGTAAACCCGCTTTCTCCATCATCATGCGAACAGCAAATGCACCTTTGGTATCGTCTTGGTTGACATTCAAAAGCCACAAAAGGGCACCTTCAACCGCGTTGTCGCTGCTCAATTCCATTTTCTGCCATGATTTTATGATTACGCCGTTTGCATCCCGTAATGTCGCAAAACCATCGTATTCCAGTCTGCCGTCTGTTGTAAGTTTCCAGTATCTGTCAGATGAGTCGTAATGCCCATCCACATACGAGTTGAAAAAGCCTTCCGTTTTCATGTTCTCGCTATACGCAATCAGGTCATTAATCAAATTCTGGTTTCCCGCTATTGAAAGCCCGTCCTGCAGCATCCTGATGGCCATTTCCGTATGTTCCAGTACGGCGACTTGCGTTTCGGCTTTTATATCGGCATTATTGACATCCCTGAATGACTCATGTCCCAAAACAAGCGCAAGGAACGCCTGCTCCTCCATACTCATGCCTTCATAATAGCCGTTGATTGATATGGCCCTCCTGCCGTTATCATCAGAGGTGAGTCCGGTATGATCCCCGCCGTCATTGACCAAGAAATTATCTTTTCGGAAAAAAATTCTAAGCAGCTGTAGTTTAGCTTCTGATTTGCCAAAACTGTACACCGCCTGGAATAATCCCTTTAAATCCAGTTTTTGTGTTGCCTTAACGACATCCGCAAGGACATTAATGCCCGCTACAGCCGCTCCCTGTACGGCAGACCAGACTGCATCAGGGCTGACATTTGCGCCGCCGGTACCAATGTTCATTTTTGCTTTCCCATTCTGTCCGATACGCAGTTCAAGCAATCCGGAGTTGTGTTCTCCTTTATTAACAATGGAAGTATTGAGCAGGTTAATCGAAAAATTTTCTCCCATCAAATAGTTCACACCCTGTCCGGCGAGTCCGCCCAGCATGGAATTCAGCGCCTGTACATTGCCAATGTCTGCCCTTGAATGATTAGCCAGTTTTTCCCAGTTGCCGCCTGCGAAAATGCCGTTAAGCGCCCCGCCCACAGCAATGCCGGCAGCAGACGAGATGCCGCTTTTTAGCGCGCCTGTTACTCCTCCGGTAAAAGTACTGGCAGAGTATCCGAATTTTTCATTGCTGTAGGTAACTCCGCTTATTGCGCTTGTCACGAGGCCCGTAGTAACAGTCTGAGTCATTGACAATGAAGCCTTCATCGCCGTTTCAGCAATAACGCCGGAGCCGGAAACGCTTTGCATTGCCAGGCCATTCAGGCCCCCCTGAAAAAAAGATCCGTCGGCAACGCCGGTTACGCCGCCAAATACGGCAGACCCGGCGGCGCTTGCCGTATTAATCAGCAGCGTTTTGCCAAAATCAAAACCAGCCTGATCAATGCTCTTATAGCTGCCGATTACGTCAAGGGTGTTATACATCAGTTCTCCGGAACTGTTTATCGCAGCTATAAGGGCGATCGTGCCCAACACGCTTGTGCCCCCTGTAAAAGGAGACGCGACAATTCCCGCAACGGTCGTAACAACGGATAGCGCGATATTCGTTACCGTGCGAAGGCTGGGAGCTTCAAAAATGCTGCCGTTGTCGTCCCACATTCGCTTGTCCCACGGCGCCATGAAGATCTCGCTAATGCCCCGGGCTTCAATATTCCCGAAATAATAAAACTCGGTCAAAAGGCGCCCCAATTCGCCATCTCCCCGGTCGAAGAACATGGTATCCATGGTAAAGCCGCCGTTGGGGCGTAAGGACGGCCCGTACCCGATGTATTGCCCGAACAGTCCCGAACCTATGGATCGTTCTTCCAATTCAATTACTTCATCAATATATTCCACAAGATAATTGGCGAAGGCATTGTATCCGTCTGATGAAGCAGCAGTGGTGACAATCTTCTTTTTTTCGGTGACGGTCCCGGTATATTTCTTGCTTTTTCCATCGCCGAATATTTCAAAGACTATTGTCTCAACTTCATCGAATACCCTTTGAACCAATGCCTGAATCGCAAACGATTCCAGTCCTTCCAGATATTCGTCGTCCAGCCTGGTCTTCAGGTTAACCGGCTGCATCTGATAGTCCCTATACCCCTGGACAGTTTTCCGTTCATAGATAACCGGCTCAAACAGCGTGGATCCGGTAATAATATCCTTGACATACCTGTCCCCGTTCCTGCTCCATTGCCCCTGCCAGATAAAAACGTTGTCCATGCCTTCCCTGAAATTGTCGTTGGCGGCTTTTACCCTTTCTGCGAGCAGGTGCAGCGCCTCAGCGGCGCCAAGGCGCGCGTTGTTGGCAAGTATTCTGGATTCCCTCGCGGCAATCGCCCTGTTTGCCTCCTGCGAAAGAATTGCCGCTTCAAGCCTTGCGTTTCCCGGATCCCAGCTTCCTGCAACGGTAAAACCGCGCCTGACAGGGACGGCGCCAACATCCCCAATGGTATTGATTGCGTTAAAAGCGTCGCCCATGCCGCTTATCCCCGCGCTGCCAAGAAGCTTTGCAAGCACATTTCGCGCTTCAGATGCCGCATCGGAGGACAATATCCCGCTGAATTCCCTGGTATCCATTACCCGCGAAAACCGTTCCGCCTCACTGCCGATTGTATCCAGGAAGGCGCCGCCCATGGCGTTATCTGCAACTTCGCCGGCCCTTTCCAGCCATTGTTCCTTGTCTTCCAGCCCAGCCAGATACGCCTGCGCCCATAATTCCGATACCTGCTCATATTCGGCCTGAAAATTTTCTGCCCATTGTATCCGGGAGTCCAGCATCCTCTGATAGCTGTCTTTCCAGTCTTCCCTGCCCTTTTCAAGAATTTGCCGCGCCGTTTCCTGCCATACCGTTAATTTTTCCATGATATCAAAACGCTGCTCGTCCCATTCCGCCTCGCGGACGGCAAATTCGGCAGACAGGCCCATCCAGTAACCCTGTCCGGCCATCGCGGCATATTCCTTCGCCATTGCAGCAAATGTGTCATAATACCCGGGCCCGTACTGATGGTATTCCGTAAGATTGTTTATCACCGTCCGCCCGATATTCAGATAGTGGCTCTTCCATGCCGCCGATGACGCGCCGTATGCGTATTCCATTGCTTCGGCAAGATCGGAAATGTCTGCCTGTCCCGCCATAAATGCTTCTACTGCTTCCCGGTATGCCGCTTCCCTGTTTTTCTGGACAAGGTAGAGCCGTTCCCATTGCGCATCAAGGCTTTCCCCGATCTTTTGCTGCCTTATGCCAAGCCATTTGCTAAAAGCAAAAACGCCTTCTATCACGCTGGTAAAGTTTACATATCCTTCCTGTTCCATTTCCTTCCACAGGGTTTCAAGCAATGCGATTTCTTCATTTTTAAATTTGTTCATTAGAACAATGGTATTTTTGATGTCAGGCCAGCGTATTGTTTCCCCGTCGCCTGGTTCTCCCAGCAAACTGTCTATCAGTGCGCAGGACATTGCGTATTCGCTGCCGTACAGCGCAATTCTGTTTATATTTTCAATAATGCCGTCTTCCCATCTTCGCACTTCATCTTTTGCGATACCAAGGTTTGAATCGATGCGTTTCTTTGTGCTCTCGTTTATTTTTCTCGCATCAATATAGAAAAGCCCGATAGCAAACCATGACTCCTTTTTCTTGGTATAGTCATAATCCTTCTTGACTTTGTCATAGGCGCGCTGCAATTCATGCAGGGCGGTGTACTTCGCAAAACCGGCGCTGTAGTCATTCCGCCCATTCAGTGCCAGGATCACAAAAAATTCCAAATCGGCTCTTTCAGCATCGCTCAGGCTGTTCCAGGCATCTTCCTGTTCCTTCTGAAATTCATGCTGCCTGTCGCTAATATAATTGCCAATTTTATGAGTACCCAGGAATGCCCCTTCCTGATAGGCCATTTTCCCCAGATCGCCGTCCGGCCTAAGCAGGTCTTCCCTTACAGGTATTCCGGCAAGGTATTTTATGCCGCCGTTTGCTTCAACAATCAGTCTGACAAGGTAGTCGCGGGCAAGGCCCCATTGCTCCATATTTCCCGGAGCGGAAAAATATCCGGCCATCCTGTTCGCAAGTTCGATAACCTGGTTCTGAAAATCCGTGCCCTGGTGATATTCACCGTCATTGATAATTCCGCCCGAGAAATAACTGATTAACGCGTCCAGATCATTCTGGTCTGTAGTGCTGATCCTGTATCCGGAATCTGTCGAAAATGCAAGTTTTCCGTTGCTAACCTTTATGATGTCATTAAGCGTCCACTTGTTTTTGTCACTATCATGGGCAAAATCGGAAGCATAATGGAAAACTCCGCCCAATTTATGGATTTCGCTGAGGTATTGGTTGTAAATGGCGGTGCTGTTATCCATAGCTTTGGAAATATCCGAGTCCAGTATATTAACCACCCTGGCGCCCAGCAGCAGATCCTGGTATGACCTTTCATATTGCAAAAGCGCCTGTTCATAGCCATGATCTTTAAAAGAGGAACTGCCGCCAGGTATTTGCATAAGCAGATCCAGCACGATGTTCGCCCTGTCCAGCTTCTCTTCACAGTAGTCCAAATCACCGCTTCCTGCATCAAGATAGGCGGTGCTGGCCCACCTCCTTATGGCATCCTGTTTGTCATATTCGTTCCGCATCGCCCCCATGGCATCAAAGGCAAGCTTTACTGCCGAATATTGCGCGTCATAGCTCTGCGCGATCTCCGTTACTTCCCTTGATTGTATAAAATACTCCAGATTCTGTTCCTGCAGCGTTTCTTCCAGCGCCGTTATTTTATTCTGCAGTTTTTTCATTTCTGCCATAAATTCATCATGGGGCATTTTATCGCGATCAATATTTTTTCCGATGGCGGTAAATTCGTATATCAGTTTTTCAAAATTATTGTAATGCACTGCGTTTCTGCCTGCTTCCTTTAAATATTCGGCAAGCAGTTCCAAAATGTCTCCGTCGTATATATCGTTTACACCTTCAGGATACAGGCTGAAAATGCGGTTTATTCTTGAACAGACAGTATTCGCCATATCAAAAATATCTAGGCATATGCCGTCTATCATGCTGTTTGTTTCGGCCAGCAGTTCATTGTCTTTCAGGTACTGATTGCTAAGATACATCCTCCAGTGTTTTTCGTTTTGATCCGGTTCCGCATTAAATGCTTCATACGCCAGGGTAAGCGCCAAACTGTACATTGCCAGCGATTCATTTTCCATAATGACGGAAAATTCTTTATTTAGTTCTTTAACCCTCGGCAGGTCGGCTAAAAATACTGTGCTGTAGAAATCGTCAAATTCGCCGAAATGCACGGCATATGCGTCAATTTCCTGCATATACGATTCGGAAGTTTTTCCCGTCCCATAATCGGAACAACAGGCATACATTGCCAGGTAATCAATGAAACAGCTTTTCCATTCGTTGATTTCTTCCCGCAGCCAAACGGGGGCAAACGAGAATATTTCATCCAGCTCTTTCAGTATGGACGCGGCCTCCTTAATGTAATCCGACGGATAGCCGAATTCAACAGGCAGCAGAATGCCATGTACAAGAGTCGTAATATCGGGCAGGGCAATGCCGTTTATTTCTGTCGAATAACGCGCGAACAATCCTTCCAGTTTTTCCGGCAGTTTATCCCATTCTTCCGCTTCGACAAAAATACAATCACCGGCATAACTGTAAAATGCTTCGTACAATCCCCTCGCGTAGAAATATTCGTTGGCTTCCCTGTATGTATATTGTTCAGAAATTAAAAAATAACTTTCGCCGGAAATAAACCGGGCAATAATTTCGTCAAATTCGCCGTTACCTTCGATCCAGTATTCGCCGGATGCCATTCTTGCGGAGAATGCTTCAAGGGCCTGCAATATCCCCGCTGCCGTTTCCCTGTCCAAATCGCAGAAGGATACAAACAATTCCTCACGATAATCCGAAGCGGCATCTCCTTTTGCAATAAACCGCAATGCCTCTATTTCGATTTGCAGCCGTTTTTCAATAAAATTTTCGTACTTGCCGACATAATCATCGTACAGGTACTGTCCCAAAGCCAAACCGCTCATTGCCGTTCTTTCTTCGACGGAAACAGCCCTGTTCCACGCTTCGCCGTACCAGTCGGCGCTGCCATACCCTGATGAAGCGGGCCGGAGTCTGGAATCTGCAGAATCGGCGAACAGCCTGATTTCCATTTTACGGATTGCATGGATCGTTTCCGCTTCGTTTTTCGCCGCAAGGCACAGTTCCCGGATTATGCCGTTGTACCAGGATGTTAATTTTTCAATTTCTGCTTCCTCTATTCCGGCATCTTCTGCATCTTCGGACAATTCCCGCAGCTTTTCGCCGTATTCACCAATGAGCCGGTTTATCAGAGCGGCACGGGGATCGGCGGCAGCTATACCGTAATCGTCGGCAGATAGGTAAACCGGATCATCTGCGGAAACATCGCGTATCCGGGCGGCATTCTCCTGGAGATTCGCCAAAGAGAGCGTTTCACCTTCGTCTCCGTTTATTAAAACATCAAGAATGCCGCCTGCCGTAAAATATTTTTGTGAATGTTCCATTTGAACTGCAAGTTCCAGTTCCCTAAGGTAAAACGGCGTATCCCCTGTATCCATGATGAGTTTATATTCAAAAAGAAGCTTTGAGTATTTTTCTTCCAGTTCCCGTGTCAGTTTCTCGTTGTCCACGTGAAAATTTGCGCTAATAAAATGCAGGTATTCCTCATTCAGCTTTTCCAGACGATCGGCTGTCTCCAGGATTCTGGCAATATAGATGTCAAGAGAGTCTCTTTTTTCCTGTATTTCAATCCCGATATCGCCGAGTATATCCATTTCCCGTTCATAGGCAGATATCGACGCTTCATACGCGGATTTCGCGTTCTCCCACTCAAGCAGGCTTTCTGCTTCCGTCAGCCTCCCCGCCCCGATTTCCGCAGCGTATGCTTCAACCGCTCTGGCAATCTCCGCCCTTCGATCCCAGTAACCGGCGAGTATTTTTGCCCTGGCGAGCGCTATTTGGTATTCGTCCAAAGCATAGTCTCCGGTAAAAATTCCTCCCAATACATCCTGCACCGTACCGGATCCAAAAACCGATTCATAATCATTGATGAGCAGCTCGCGCAACTCCAGGCATTTTGCATAAAAAGAAGTGTACAATTCTACGGACAATTGAATTTCATATAAATATTCCAAAGCGGTGCTGTCCACAATGGTGCTTTTCCTTGCTTCCTCCAATAAATCCAATTTTTCCTTCTCGGTATATTTTCCTGCATTCAGATCGCGCATCTTATAATAAAGCGAATGTTTGGCATAATAATTGTCCAATATTCTTGTTAAATCACTGTTTGAAATATTGCCGGATGAAGCATCGGAATTAACCATAGCTTCTATATACCGAATATATTGATAATCCATTTGGTATTGGCGCGATGATGCATATGCCCTCTCAAGCTGCTTCCAGGCATTCTGTATTTCTAAATCAAGCCAGGTAGAAACAGATTCATCCGTTACGTCAATTGTATTTGTGCTGTCATACTGACGCATCCAGTACTGGGCGTTGTCTTTTGCGGCATACGCAGCGGAGACACTGGTAAAGTACATATCGACGAGTGCCCGTGCTTTTGATTCGCCTGAATTTTTTCTGAAGATCAGGTGGTTTTCAAATTCGATCCTTGCCTCGGCAATGGCGTTTTCCAGATTGACCGATGCTTGTATAAAAAGTTCTTCGCCGGATTCAAATAGGGCCTTTACCTGCAATTCCCATTTTTGCCGTTCCTCTTCAAACTGGACAAACGCCAAAGCCCATGCCTCTTCCCCGCTTTCAAAAAGGCGGATCGACTCTTGTTCCCATTCTATGCGGCGGATAAAAAAGCGCTCCTCCGCTTCTTCCCAAATTTTCAGCCCGCGTTCAAACTGCTGGCGGTATGTTTCCAGCCATTCAGTTCCCATTAGGACAAGATCGCCTTCGCCGTTGGACGCTTCCTCGATCCGGGTCTGCAGCGCGGCGATGCCGGAATCGCAGACCGACCTGGCCTGTTCGATAAGGCCCGCGGTGATGTAGCTGGCCTCCTCCATGTCGCTTTTTTTTCTCAGGCTGTATATGTCCCCTGTCCGGCGGGCGGCAAACAGGCGCTCCTCCCTGGCGGCGATGTGTTCAAATTCGGTTTTCAGCGCCGATCCGACGACAGCGGCAGCCTTGCCTATCGCCGATCCCAAAACATCGCGTTCACCGGCGGGAATGTATGCAAGCAATTCCGGATACGCGGCAAGGGTATACACATCGAATGATTGTGAGAGGGAAGCGATGTTTAGCCTGGAATCTTCCCGCCATGCGGCAAGGTCTGCGGCAAAATCCCTTCCATCGTCCGACGGCCGCACGATTCTAAGATCGCCGGTTGTTTCTTCGCGGAGAATATTTCCGGTAGCGTCCAGGTGGTAGGTGTAACGCAATTGGGTTTCGCCGGTCAGCGAGGAGAAAGCCCTGCTGAGATTATCCGCCTCCGCGCCGAAGAACCTCCGGGTAAGCCACTGGGCAAACCGGACTTCCAGTTCCTGTGCGCTCCACTTTTCAACCTGCCTTCTGTACTCGTCTCTTTCCAGCGGGGTATCAAACATTTCCAGGGCGATAATTTCCCATGCGTTGAGTGCGAGGCCTATGCCGCGCCATGCCTCAAAAAGCCAGCGATCGGGACTGATTTCCCGGTCGGCCTTGCTGAAATGGTAATCAAAGACCGAGCGGTTTATGCCTGTTTCGGGCATCGGATCCGTCATGCTTTGGGCAAACCCCCAATAGGGGAAAAGGCCGGATACAAAAACCAGCGTCAAGAACATCGCGATTGTTTTGTTAAACGTCTTCATGGTAATTTCCTGAAAGTTTTTTCTCCCCGCTCAAGCGGAAACGATTTTTGTGCAGAAGAAGCATAAAGGCCGGGACGGCGCTGACAGAGCAGATCATCGAGCCCGCCACTCCAAGGGCGGTGACCAGCGCGATGGTACGCACCAGCAGGTTTGCATCCTCGCCAAGAAAGAGAAACGGAACCGCCCCGGCGATGGTCGTCGCCGTCGTGGCGGCAAGCGCCGGCAATTTCCCCCGAAGCGCGCGGTATAGCGGCAAATTTTTATTGCCGCCGGAAAACTCAACCGCCGCTTTCAGGGGGCCGGCGCACAGAACGGCGGCGTTAACCGTCATTCCGCTGACAACGACAAAGGCGCAGGCGGCGGCGGCGCTGAACGGAAGGCCGGCGGCGGCAAGGCAGATCGCCGGTAAAGCGAGTGACGGCGGGACGGCGAAAAGTATCGCCAGTGGCACGGTAAACGATTCGTTCACCGCCCCCAGCACCATGTAGCAGAACATCAGTGCAAGCAAAAAATGCAGCGCCGTTTTCGAGAGCGACTGCGCCTGCCGTATCGCATCGGGATCAAATTCGATGGAATAACCGGCGGGAAGATCAATGCTGTCAAGGAAAGCCGCCGCCCGGTTTTTTACGCGGCGGGGATCCATCGGTTTGGTGACAATGGTAATGGAAGCGATACGGCGGCGATCCTCCCTGCGAATGCTCGACGGCTCGTAACTGTCCCTCGCCGTTACCAGCGAATCGATATGCAGGCCGCCGGATAAGCCGCCTTCGCCGTTTCGCGGGGGGATCAAAACACCCAGGGTCTGGCTTCTTGAAACCGTCTGCGAAGGATCGCCGCTCAGACGAAGGCGGACATCGGTTTCCCCGTGCAGCGAGATGCGCTTATACGCGACCGGGCCGTGAACAGCGCGCCTGAGGGAATCCGCAGCCTCAATAAACGAAAGATCCAGCGCCGCCAATTTTTCCCGGTCGGGAAACAGGTCGAGCTTTGGGCTGCCCTGCTTGAAATTCAGCACCCGCTCTTGTACCAGCGGACAGGCAGCCAGCGATCGCGCCGCCTCTTCGGCAATTTCCCTGCACCGCAGGCTGTCGTCGCCGAAGACCTTTATCTCCCAGTGGCGTTCTTTTGCCGTGGTTTCGGGAAAAAACAAAAACGCCCCCGGTATGGGAATTTGGCGGGCGGCGCTCCTTGCGGCGGCGGCATTGATCTTTTTCGGATTAAAGGCCGCCAGAACCGATCCCGATCCTGTTTTCGCCGTCGTTTCGACATTGATAAAACCGGGCCGGGCGGCCAGCGTTTCTCCGTAAACGGCAAGCAGGCGATCGGCCTCTTCGGCAAGGAGGCCGCCCTCAAATTCAACGTGGGCATATATGGAGTTGCCTGATCCGTAACTTCCCGAATCGGCGCCTCTTATCCACAGGGCCGCCAGGCCGGCAATGGAAACCAGGATACCGGCCATGACGACTGCCCGTGGATGATTAACACACAATATAACATTCGCAGCTAGGAACCTGCTTGTTTTCCGAACGATTCGCCTGATCAACAAACTTGTCTTAAATGATGGGGGATGTTGTTCAGGTAAAGTATTTGTCAGTCCCAGGTTCCACAATAGTAAGGGGGGAAGCGCGCCAAGGCTTAATGCCAATGCCGTTATTGTGACTGCGGCGATTGCCATGGCGATAACGGATGCGTCGCCGTGTCCCATCGCGGGGATTGGCAGCAGCGCCGCTACGGTCGTCGCGGCACCGGCGATGAGCGGGCCGTACAGCGTTCTTAGGGAAGCGCGCCCTTCATTGTAGTTTCTGCACTGCCTGAGCCGTTCTGAACAGAGGATGATCGAATCGACGGCGGCGCCGATTCCGGCGGCTATACCGGCAAGAACGGCGCGGTTCAGCGGCAGCCCGCAGACGGACAAAACGGCGGCGGAAACCAGGCAGACGGCGGGAACGGCAAGGGCGCAGAACAGTCCGGCATAGCCGGAGTTCCGCTGATGCAGCAAAAAGCTGATGAGGGCGACCATCAGCGCGCCCTGCACCGCCGCGCTGAACACCGAGCGAAGGGCGGCGGCCTCTTCCTCGCCGCGGTCGGACAGCACGGTAAACACGGCGGGCAGCAGAGGATCGTTAATTTCTTTTTTGATATTTTTTGACAATTTTCCCAGGTCTGCGCCGGAACCTGCCATAAGCGCGATACCCGCCGCCTTCTTTCCGTTGATGCGGGAAAAACTGTCCGGCCGGCGTTCCTGCTCAACGATTGACGCAATTTCCGAAAGGGCGACAACCTTGCCGCCGCCGACGGGAATGGGCAGCATGGCCAGTGGAAGCAGGTCCCCCGTTTCCCCGGAGCCGCACCGCCCGTCAACGGTAACGATGAACTCCCTGCCGTCCTGTTCCAACAGGCCGCCGGAAAAGAG
>Ga0082212_10001688_pt2 | contig 26271 bp, 34 predicted proteins | sample TergutNt197P3_FD_71548 | JGI IMG/M metagenome (GOLD analysis project Ga0082212, IMG submission 71548) | Neocapritermes taracua P3 segment gut microbial communities from Petit-Saut dam, French Guiana - Nt197 P3 | ecosystem: Host-associated > Arthropoda: Insects > Digestive system > Gut ...
ACGAAGACCAGATGCCACCAAGCAACAAAGAGCCAAACAGCACCACCCACCAGGGAATCACCGGGTTCGCCAAGAAATCATTGACCGCGATGGCACCCCAAAACCTGATGATGATCGCCACCGCGAAACTGGGGCTGGATAAACCGACAAAACCAAGGAACAGCACGCCGTAATCGAACCGGGTGTTCCGGCGCAGCGCCGCCAAGATCCCGAAGCACACCCCGAGCAGCAAGGCGAATCCAGCCGCACTAAAAACCAACCGGATCGTGTAAGGGATGGCACCGGACAGGATCTCGGTGAACGGAACGTTGGGAGTCCAGCCGCGCCATCCAACCCCCAAGTTGCCTCCGATAAACTCGGTAAGCCACACCCAATACGGCGTCACGGTGTACCACCATTGGCTACCGCCCAGCAGCGCATAGATCAGCCACAAGATAACACTGGATCCAATGAGTGTCACGATTCCCGAAAGCAACCGCCGGAGTACAAAGGTGATGACCGGGATAGTCCGCGCCAAGCGCCCCGGCGCCGGAAGCCAACCGGTCGCCTCCTGAGACTCGGCCAGCGCGGACAATTCCCCCGAGCCTTGGTAGCCAGGTGGCAGCGCGCGGCTACTTGCATCATGGGAACCTGGATGGGCAGGGCTGACCTCCGTCATCGTCGGCACCCCGCTTTCATCCACGCAATCATTCTCGCAAAACGCCCTCGGGGGGGGGCGGATTGGCGCCTTCCGGGCACTTGTCCCGCTGGCAACCAATCCGCACTTCCCCAAAACATCCGGACGACTCGCCCTCAAAGTTCACTTATGCGTCCTAACCGAACTTTAAGGGCGATCCGTCCGGTGATGTTGGTGATCGATGACGATGACAGAAGTTTGCCTGGCTAGGCATTACCGGGCACGGTTGCTATCACGGCGAAAGTGACGCTTTCGGGGTCATACTCAGCGCCAGCTACATCACCAAAGAGTTCGACCTCGGCAATACCTGCCCCAACGAACTCCACAAACACCTGCTCGGGGGTTAGGCATTGCATCCAGTTCCAGAATTCCCGGGTTTCTCCGGCTTGCTCGATTGTGAAATGCTCCAATACCAGGTGTTCATTTGGATATAACCACGTTTGCTGTGTGCCGATATATGACCCCGGTGCCCAGAACCCGCCCATGAGGTTGGATTCCGTCGTCGTCGCTTCTTTAAAGTGTGCGAACCGCGGAAACTGGGTGACATCCATGACAAACTTGCCGCCTGGTGCCAATGCGGAATGAATTCGCCTGAGCAAAACGCTCCTTTGCTCTGGGCTAAGAACGTTGTAGTCCTCGAATATCAATATCGCGGCGTCATACCCCGTGGCAGGTACTTCCAAAGAGTTCAATAGGTAATTTCCACGGTAGAAACGCGCCGGTAGTGGTTCCGCATCCGCAACAGCTGAGGCGTAGGCGATGGACCGGGTGGAAATGTCAATGCCGGTTACGCTGCAGCCCGCCCGTGCGAGGCGGTTCGCGTACAGACCCGGCCCGCAGCCGAGGTCCAACACTTTCGAGCCTTGCCTGAGTTTTAGTACGTCACTCAACCACGCCACCGATTGATCTATGAACTCGGGGCGCCTCGACGCCGCATCCCAACCGGGGTTCAGGTGCGCGGCGAGCATTTGCTCAGAAATGTGCGGATCGTCCCAAAACTCCGGCGTGGTGTAGGCCGCCCAAGGCGCGGGACGTTCGGCAGACAAAGGTCGTCCGGCGGAGGCTATGAGTTCGGCAGACGCTGAGAGTTCGTTGGAACTAGCGAGGTCAGCTTTAGCCGCGGGTCCGGCGGCAGTAGCGGCTTTGGCTGACGCAGAGAGTTTGGCAGACGCTGCGGGTTCTTCGGATTCAGCGGGTTCGGCGGAAGCGGTGTTTGGCTCCGAGTTGGTCATATATCCACAATAATGCCGGACGACTCGCCCTCAGAGTTCACTTACGAAACCTATCCGAACTTTAAGGGCGATCCGTCCGGTGATTATATGAACGACGACGATGACGGGGGTGATCGATACGCTCAGCGGCGGGAGTGCTCCCGGAAAGGGGGTATTCCTCGGAAGGTTGGCGTCGACAGAGGCGAAAATGGCTGAGTAACCAGTGGCGAAGCCAGTGAGGGCGAGAGGCAGGAGACGTACGTGCTTCTGCCAGCCGAAATTGCCGGACGACTCGCCCTCAGAGTTCACTTACGGGGCTTAAGTGAACTCTGAGGGCGATCCGTCCGGTGTTTTTGTGAACGACGACGATGTCGAGCGGTTCCGACTACGAAGACGGCGGTAATCAATACGCTCGGCTGGGGAAAATCCCCGGTTTTGCTTTATTGGCCCTGATGTGGCAGTATGTCTAGGTTGCCTGAGCTGTGCCGTGCGCGGTTTGGCTGGCAACCATCCGTGTCGAAGCGGGAAGCGCATCGCGCTGACCTGGCAAGACGCGGCAATGAGTATTCTGGAGAGCGGTGATTATGGGAGTAATCAGCGGTCTCCTCGGGTATCCGCTCCTGTGACACACGTATGCGGGCTAACGATACCCAACAGTTATGTCCACCGTTCTAACCAGGCATTACCCCGGCGCCCAACAAGCGCAACACGGGTGATGAACCGGTTCGACGACGGCCCGTAATCGCTACGGGCCGCTGAGGAGAGAAAAATGATTCAACAGGAGTCGCGGCTCAAGGTCGCCGACAACACGGGTGCCAAGGAAATCCTGACCATCCGGGTGCTCGGTGGTTCTGGGCGCCGCTACGCCCGCATTGGTGACGTCATCGTCGCCACTGTCAAGGACGCAATTCCGGGCGGCAACGTGAAGAAGGGCGAAGTGGTGAAAGCCGTGGTAGTCCGGACCGCCAAGGAAACCCGCCGTCCCGATGGTTCATACATTAAGTTCGATGAAAACGCCGCCGTCATCTTGAAACCAGACGGTGAACCCCGTGGTACCCGCATTTTCGGCCCAGTTGGCCGGGAGTTGCGGGATAAGCGTTATATGAAGATTATTTCGCTGGCCCCGGAGGTGCTCTAACTAATATGGCGAAAATCAAGAAGGGCGACCGCGTCGTCGTCATCTCGGGCCGTGACAAAGGCAAAACCGGCCGGGTGCTCACGGTACTCACCGATACCAATCGGGTAATCGTTGAGGGCGTGCACCGCGTCACCAAGCACACCAAGGCAGGGCAGACCTCCCGCGGTACGCAAACTGGTGGCATTGAAACCATTGAGGCCCCAATCCACATTTCCAACGTGATGGTAGTGGACCCGAAAACCAAGAAGCGCACCCGCGTGGGTTACCGCGAAGAGCAGGTTAACCGCGATGGCCGCATGAAGACCATGCGCGTGAGGTACGCCAAGGCATCAGGGGAGGAGCTGTAATGGCTGAGAACACCGCTACCGAAACCACTCCTGAGGTCAAGGCCATCCCGCGCCTGAAGGAAATCTATCGCGATAAGATCGTGCCCGAACTCACCTCCGAGTTCCACTTCAAGAACCGCTCGCTGGTACCCGGCTTGACCAAGATCGTGGTCAACATGGGTGTGGGCGAGGCCGCGAAGGATTCCAAGCTGATCGACGGCGCAATCCGCGATCTCACGGCCATCACCGGCCAGAAGCCCCAGGTCACCAAGGCCCGTAAGTCAATCGCGCAGTTCAAGCTGCGTGAGGGAATGCCCATCGGCGCCCACGTCACGTTGCGTGGGGATCGGATGTGGGAGTTCCTGGACCGGTTGCTTTCCACCGCCCTGCCCCGTATCCGCGACTTCCGTGGGCTCAGTCCCAAGCAGTTCGACGGCCACGGCAACTACACTTTCGGCCTGACCGAGCAGTCCATGTTCCACGAGATCGACCAAGATAAGATTGACCGGGTCCGCGGTATGGATATCACCGTGGTCACCACCGCTGCCAATGACGCGGAGGGGCGGGCACTGCTCAAGGCGCTCGGCTTCCCGTTCAAGGAGGATTAACCCATGGCCAAGAAAGCCCTGATCAACAAGGCCAATGCCAAGCCGAAGTTCGGTGTGCGGGGTTATACTCGCTGCCAACGCTGTGGGCGCCCGCATTCGGTTTATCGTAAATTCGGCCTGTGCCGGATTTGTTTACGTGAAATGGCCCACCGCGGCGAACTGCCTGGTGTTACCAAAAGCTCCTGGTAGGAATTACTTTTCCACCAGCGGCGAAGTTTTATAAGTTGTAAAAAACAACAGCATAGGTCTGGTTGCGTCATCGTCGTTATTAATAATGATGACGAGCTTGATACCTGCTGAGAAAGGGCAAGTCGCCCAATGACAATGACAGATCCAATCGCGGATATGCTCACGCGATTGCGTAATGCCAACTCGGCGCATCATGACCAAGTGTCAATGCCGAGTTCCAAAATGAAAGTGGGCATCGCCGAAATCCTCAAGCGTGAGGGTTATATCAGCGATTTCGCACTCAGCGATGCCCGCGTTGGAAAAACGCTTACCCTTGACCTCAAGTACGGTGCCAATCGGGCGCCGGCTTTGAAGGGTATTAAGCGCATTTCCAAGCCCGGACTTCGCAAATACGCGAAGTCCACCGAGTTGCCCAGGGTTTTGGGCGGTCTCGGAATTGCCATTTTGTCCACCTCTTCGGGGCTCCTCACCGACCGCCAGGCCAAGGCCAAGGGCGTGGGCGGCGAAGTGCTCGCTTATGTCTGGTAAGGGGGAATAGGTAAATGCCATCAAGAATTGGTAAAATCCCCGTTCCGCTACCCGCTGGCGTGGATGTAAAAATTGACGGGTCCCATTTGACCATTAAGGGCCCCAAGGGGACTTTGGAACATGAGATCCCCGCTCCCGTTTCCGTCACCCCAGGGGATGGAGAAATCGCGGTTACGGTTCCCGATGAGGAACGCGATTCCCGCGCTCTCCATGGCCTGACGCGCACGCTTGTCAATAACATGGTTGAGGGCGTCACCAAGGGCTATGAGAAGAAACTGGAAATTGTGGGTACTGGTTATCGCGTTGCTTTGGCTGGAACTGATTTGAAGTTTGATCTCGGTAAGAGCCACCAAGATATCGTGCATGCCCCTGAGGGAATCACATTCACGGTGGAAAGCCCCACGCGGTTCTCGGTTTCTGGAATCAGCAAGCAGCAAGTCGGTGAGGTTGCGGCCAATATCCGTAAACTCCGCAAGCCCGAACCCTATAAGGGTAAAGGTATCCGTTACGCCGGCGAGGTTGTCCGCCGCAAGGTTGGAAAGGCTGGCAAGTAATGGCCATTAACATCATGGGTAAAGGGAAAACCATTGCCCGGAAGCGCCGCCATGCGCGGTTGCGCAAGAAGGTCGCGGGTACCGCTGCGGTTCCCCGGCTGGTCGTGACCCGCTCGAACCGCCACATGACTGCCCAAGTCATTGACGATAACGTTGGCCACACCCTGGTTTCGGCATCCACTCTGGAGGCTGGCCTGCGGGCCGACGACGGCGACAAGACCGCCAAGGCCAAGGCCGTGGGTGAGTTGGTTGCCAAGCGCGCCAAAGAAGCCGGGATTGACCAAGTGGTCTTTGACCGCGGGGGCAACAAGTACCATGGCCGCGTAGCAGCGGTCGCGGACGGTGCCCGTGAAGGCGGGTTGGTTCTGTAAATGGTACGTACAATTACTAACGGAAAGAGGAACGCCTAATGGCACTTCAACAGCGAGGCGCCGGCGGACCAGGTGCCAATGATTCCGCCCAAGGCGAGCGCAATGAGCGTCGCGGTGGCCGCCGGGATGACCGGGGTGGCCGTGGTGATCGCGGTCGGGGCGAAGAGAAAAGCGCATTTCTAGAGCGGGTTGTCTCCATCAACCGCGTAGCCAAAGTTGTCAAAGGTGGCCGTCGGTTTGCCTTCACGGCGCTCGTCGTCGTCGGAGATGGCGATGGCACTGTTGGCGTAGGTTACGGCAAGGCCAAAGAAGTTCCCGCGGCGATTGCCAAGGGCGTTGAGGAAGCGAAGAAGAACTTCTTCCGCGTGCCCCGGATTCAACACACCATTCCGCATCCCGTGCAGGGTGAGGCGGCCGCCGGCGTCGTGCTGCTGCGTCCCGCATCCCCCGGTACTGGGGTAATCGCGGGTGGCCCGGTGCGTGCGGTGCTTGAGGCCGCTGGCATTCAAGACGTGCTTTCGAAGTCGCTCGGTTCATCCAACCCGATCAACATCGTGCATGCCACGGTGGCCGCCCTCAAGACATTGGAGGAGCCCGCTGCGGTTGCCGCACGTCGGGGTCTGCCCCTTGAGGATGTCGCGCCACCTGCCATGTTGCGTGCACAGGCAGCCGGGGCCGCCCAGCGGGCCGCTGCTCGCGAGGCCGCAAACGCCGAGAACTTGGCGAAAGTGAGTGCATGATGGCGAAAATCAAGATCACTCAGGTTAAGTCCACCATTGGTGGTAAGAAGAACCAGCGGGAAACGCTCCGCACCTTGGGTCTGCGCAAAATTGGGCAATCCACGGTTCGCGAGAACACGCCGGTGGTGCATGGCATGGTGAAAACGGTCGAGCACCTAGTAGAAGTTGAGGAGGTCGACTAATGGCGGATAACTCCCCATTGCAGATGCACCACCTCCGTCCCGCGCCCGGCGCGAAGACGGCAAAGACCCGAGTCGGCCGCGGCGAGGCCTCGAAGGGTAAAACCGCAGGTCGGGGTACCAAGGGTACCAAGGCCCGGTATCAAGTTCCGCAGCGTTTCGAGGGCGGCTCGATGCCGCTCCACATGCGCTTGCCGAAGCTTCGCGGCTTCAAGAACCCGTTCCGCGTGGAGTATCAGGTGGTCAACCTGGACAAGCTTGGCGCGTTGTTCCCCGAGGGTGGCACCGTTTCGGTTGCCGACCTAGTGGCCAAGGGCGCGGTCCGCAAGGGCTGGCCCGTCAAGGTACTCGGCCAGGGTTCGCTTGATGTCAAGATCAACCTTGATGGCGACATCAAGGTTTCCAAGTCAGCCGCCGAGAAAATCGCCGCCGCCGGTGGCGCGGTGATAGCGGGCGAGTTGGAAGACTAGTTATAAGCGAAAGAGGCGCTGGGTCCAATATCGGATCCGGCGCCTTTTCCGCACTGCTCGCCGAGCGCCCCCTCCGCAGAGCGTAACGATTAGTCAGGTTATGAGGCCCATTACCTGAGTAATCGATACACTCTGCGGTCTGGGTTGGCACGATGACGAACCATAGCCATGCGGTGGCTGACTGGAAGTCGCGCTATTCGCGCAATCGGCGCGCCACTTGGCCCAGGTTCGGTTAGACTACTGCGTTGGTGTGGTAGCCCCAGCCGTTTTTGGCCCGGTTGCTGCCAGTTTAAAGTTTTCAATACGTTCGCAGCTCGCGAACCATGTTATCCCGCGCAAAGCGGGCCAGGAGGATAGGTGCTAACCGCATTCGCAAGAGCGTTCCGCACGCCCGACCTGCGGCGTAAGTTGCTCTTTACGCTAGCTGTAATGGCACTTTTCCGGCTCGGGTCGTATGTCCCGGCCCCCGGGGTGAGCTACCCCAACGTTCGCCAGTGTCTGGCTTTAATGCAAGGTGACACCGGGCTATTGGGATTGGTCAACGTATTTAGTGGTGGCGCATTGCTACAGCTCTCCATTTTCGCGTTGGGCATTATGCCGTACATTACGGCGAGCATTATCATCCAATTGCTCCGGGTAGTAATCCCGCACTTTGAGTCTTTGTATAAGGAAGGCCAGGCCGGGCAAGCCAAGCTCACGCAATATACGCGTTATTTGACCATTGGTTTGGCGATCATCCAGTCCACCACCGTTATCACTACGGCCCGTGCTGGATTCTTGTTCCCGTTCTGCCCCTTCCCGATTCTGGCAGATAACTCAATCATCACTACGTTGATCATGATCATCACCATGACTGCCGGTACTGGCCTCATCATGTGGCTGGGCGAGTTGATTACCGAGCGCGGTATCGGTAACGGTATGTCGCTCTTGATCTTCACGTCAATTGTCTCGGGTTTCCCGAGCGGTCTGATTTCGGTGTGGAATGACTTCCACGGCATCCGCAACTTCTTCATCATTCTCGCGATGATCATATTGATTGTGGGCGCGGTGGTATTCGTCGAGCAATCCCAACGCCGGGTTCCCGTGCAGTACGCCAAGCGCATGGTGGGTCGCAAGATGTACGGTGGCACTTCTACTTACATCCCGATCAAGATCAACATGGCCGGTGTTATCCCCGTCATCTTCGCGTCGTCAATCCTGGCAATTCCCACGTTGGCCGCGCAGTTCGGTAACCAAGAAAGCTCTTGGGTGCAGTGGGTAACCCGTAACCTGGCCAGCCAATCGGCACCGCTTTACATCATTGTGTATTTGCTGCTGATTCTGTTCTTCACGTTCTTCTATACCTCAATCACGTTTGATCCCGATGAGGTCTCCGATAACATGAAGAAGTACGGCGGCTTTGTTCCCGGTATCCGTGCCGGGCGCCCCACGGCTGAGTATCTGGATTATGTGACCACACGTATCACGTCAGCCGGTGCGGTTTATCTGGTGCTACTCGCATTAATCCCCACTTTGATAGTGGTAATTCTCGGAGTTTCCGCGAATCTGCCCTTCGGTGGCACCTCAATTCTGATTATGGTTGGCGTTGGTTTGGAGACTGTCAAGCAAATTGATAGCCAATTGCAGCAACGGCACTACGAAGGGTTCTTGAAGTGATGGATGATCGACGCGTGGGCTGCCTCACAACGCCCTTGGCGATTGATCAGTTGGCGATGCGGCCTACTACGTCCGCCATCCCGGTTATCAAGAAGCACAAGAGATCGGTAGTACCACACCGAATCTTGATGATGGGCCCCCAAGGCTCGGGTAAGGGAACGCAGGCCCAGCGGCTGGCAGCGGCATTCTCGGTTCCCAATATTTCCACGGGTGAGATTTTCCGGGCCAACATCAAAGGTGGCACGGAACTCGGGAAACTCGCTCAGCAGTACACCGATCACGGTGATTTGGTCCCTGATCAAATCACTAATGACATGCTACGGGATCGGCTGAGTGCCCCCGATGTCGCTGGTGGATTCATCCTGGATGGCTACCCGCGAAACGCTGCACAAGTTGCTGAGTTGGATGAGATGTTGGCTGAGCTTGGGGTGGAACTGGACGGCGTCGTCGAACTGACCGCAGAACGCGAAGAGTTGATTAATCGCATTGCCGGGCGGGCCGCCGACGAGGGACGCGCGGATGATACCCCGTACGCGATCACCAAACGGCTCGATATCTACGCCGAACACACGGCCCCACTCACCGAGGAATACCGGGAGCGCGGCCTGCTGGCTCGGGTCAACGGCATCGGGGAGCTTGAGGCCATCACCGAGCAGATCATTTCCGAGCTGGATCGGATTGCCGAGTCGGAACACTCACACTACCTGACCAACTGGCAGCCCAAGAAGTAGGGGTCCAAGTTGGGCGCCGCTCAATACCCGACAATGCGGCGGGTCAGGTAGAATCGGGATTCGGTGCGTCTCACGTGACACGCATGAATTGGTAAACATAGAGAAGGTATGAGCTAAGTGGCGAAAAAGGATGGCGTAATCGAGGTTGAGGGTTCGGTATTGGAGTCCTTGCCCAACACCATGTTCCGGGTGGAGTTAGAGAACGGACATAGGGTGCTCGCCACGGTATCCGGCAAAATGCGCCAGCACTACATTCGCATCTTGCCCGAAGACCGCGTAGTGGTCGAACTTAGCCCGTATGATTTAACCCGCGGTCGGATCGTGTACCGCTATAAGTAGCTTTTCAGCCGTTTTCAGGCAACAGGCTCCGATGCAACAAAAAGGAACACACCCATGAAGGTAAAACCGAGCGTAAAAAGGATTTGCGATAAGTGCAAAGTGATTCGCCGTCACGGCCGCGTGATGGTGATCTGCGATAACCCGAGGCACAAGCAGCGCCAAGGGTGATTTATTGGATGATGACTAAAGTCTATCACCCAACAAATCACTGATGCTATTTTTGTTTGCGGAACGCGCAAGACCGTGGCTTAACAGCCCGGCTCGCGCACCTCGCAAACGGAGATCGCCCGCCAGCTTTCGCTTTTATCTGCGGCAGACCCCCGGACCAGAGGCCGGGGCCTACGGACTTCGTAGGGCGGCGTGGCGATAAACCTTTGGACCAAGAGAAAACAGGAGCCAGTTAATGGCACGTTTAATTGGTGTTGATCTCCCGAATGATAAGCGGGCTGAGATCGCACTTACTTACATTTTCGGGGTGGGCAAAACCCGCGCCCAAGAGACCTTGGCCGCAACCGGGATTGACCCGAACACGCGTATCAAGGATCTGGATGATTCGCAGCTAGTCGCCATCCGCGACTACATGGAAACCCACTTCCGCCTCGAGGGTGACCTCCGCCGTGAGGTTGCCGCTGATATCCGCCGCAAGGTCGAGATTGGCACCTACCAGGGGCTGCGTCATCGTCGTGGCTTACCCGTCCGCGGGCAGCGCACCAAAACCAATGCTCGTACCCGCAAGGGTCCGAAGCGCACAGTCGCCGGCAAGAAGAAAGCGAGATAGTAGATTATGCCACCCAAGGCTCGCGTCGCTGCTGGCGCCCGCAAGACTCGGCGCAAAGATCGGAAGAACGTTCCGGTTGGTCAGGCGCACATCAAGTCAACCTTCAACAACACCATTGTTTCCATTACCGATCCCACTGGTGCCGTAATCGCCTGGGCATCCTCCGGCCAGGTCGGATTCAAGGGTTCCCGTAAGTCAACGCCGTTCGCCGCGCAGTTGGCCGCCGAATCGGCCGCCCGCCGCGCCCAAGAACATGGCGTCAAGAAGGTCGACGTTTTCGTCAAGGGCCCAGGTTCAGGTCGCGAAACCGCGATCCGTTCCCTGCAGGCCACCGGCATTGAGGTTGGCTCCATTTCGGATGTCACGCCCCAGGCCCATAATGGGGTTCGCCCCCCGAAGCGCAGAAGGGTCTAGTACCTAGTCCCTCCTCCGCTTCCATATTGGATGGCGCGCCTTTGGCGCGATGGACGTCGGGTATAAGTATTAACCAGGCCTTCACCTTTTAGCGTTCTCGCCGTCGTCGTCGTGTATTTGAACGACGACGATGGCGGACGCATTTGTTGATAATCTGCTGCTTTAGATTATTGATATTCCGCGTGAATGCGCGGGCCTAATCGTGCCTCAAATAGTGGGGGCACCATTAAGTAAAGGATAAGTAATTTGCTAATTGCACAGCGCCCCACGCTGACCGAAGAGCCGGTCAACGATTCCAGGTCGCGGTTCTTCATTGAACCATTGGAGCCAGGGTTTGGTTATACCCTGGGTAATTCCATGCGCAGAACTCTGTTGTCATCAATTCCGGGAGCCGCGGTTACCCGAATCAAAATTGATGGCATTTTGCATGAGTTCTCCACAATTCCGGGAGCCAAAGAGGACGTCACGGAGTTGATCCTAAACATCAAGCGCTTAGTGGTTTCCTCTGAGCATGATGAGCCGGTAACCATGTATTTGCGGAAGCAAGGCCCTGGTGATGTCACCGCCGCTGATATCGTATTGCCAGCCGGAGTCGAGGTGCATAACCCGAACCTCAGGCTCGCCACGCTTAATGATACGGGTGAGTTAGAAATGGAACTCACCGTAGAGCGGGGTCGGGGATATGTCACTGCCGCGATGAACAAGAGTTATGAAGATGAAATTGGGAAAATCCCGATTGATTCCATTTACTCGCCAGTGGAAAAGGTCACCTATAAGGTCGAGGCCACTCGTGTTGAGCAGCGCACTGACTTTGACCGTTTGATTGTGGACATCGAAACCAAGCCCAACATGAGCCCTCGGGACGCACTGGCGTCGGCCGGTCGGACCCTGGTTGAGCTGTTTGGTTTGGCTCGGGAACTCAACACTGAGGCCGAGGGTATTGAGATTGGCCCAGCGCCCACCGATACCGCTTTGGCTGCCGGTTTGGCCCTTCCCGTTGAGGAGCTCAACCTCACCATTCGCTCCTATAATTGCTTGAAGCGTGAGGGTATCCATCAAGTCGGTGAACTGGTGGCACGTTCTGAGGCGGATCTTTTGGATATCCGCAACTTCGGCGCGAAATCCATCAATGAGGTCAAGGAAAAGCTGGCTGAACTGGGGTTATCCCTGAAAGATTCACCGCTGGAGTTTGATCCGTCGGCCACATTCTACGAAGACGATTTCAATTATGAGGATATGCCGTATTAGTTGTGGTATGCCGCGATAATCCGCGGCCCACGGACTAATCTGGAATATCACTTAAGACTTAAGAATTTAGGAGAAAACAATGCCTAACCCCGCAAAAGGCCCTCGCCTGGGAGGCAGCCCAGCCCATGAGCGGCTCATCCTCGCCAATCTCGCGACCAGTTTGTTTGAACATGGCCGCATCACCACCACCGTCACCAAGGCCAAGCGCCTGCAGCCGGTAGCCGATCGGCTCATCACTTTCGCCAAGCGTGGCGATCTGCACTCGCGCCGCCGCGTTATGCGCGTGATCCGCGACAAGTCAGTAGTGCATGTTCTGTTCACCGAGATTGGCCCGGGCTTCGCCGACCGTGATGGCGGGTATACTCGCGTCACCAAGATTGGTAACCGCAAGGGCGATAACGCGCCCATGGCGGTAATCGAGTTGGTGCAAGAACCCGTGACGCCCAAGCGCCGCGCCGCCCGCCCGGCCAGTGCCACGAAAGCTGAAGCCCAGAAAGGAACCAGCACAGTGACCGAGTTCACCGCCGCCGATGGCGACAAGGTTGAGGTAGTACCCGATCAGCCTGAGCCGACCCCCGCCGTCATGGAAGCCACCCCCGCCGGGGCGGCGCCTGTAGATGACGGCCAAGTTGAGGCCGAAGTTGACGAGTCGGAGATTGATCCGCCCACGTCCGGCTAATCCGTAGCGTCGTAAACCTCATCAGAAACTGGTCACCTACTTTGTGGGTGACCAGTTTCGTTCTTTCAAAAGAACGTAACTTTTAAGATTCGCAAACTAAGGTGGCCCAAATGAGCGCAGTTGCCCTGATTTATGTAGGTGCGGTGTTATTTGTGAACGGGATTTTCCTGTTGGGCCGGATATCGCCCAAAGGGGCAGCGCCACTAAACATTTTTGTGGGTTCATTGATGGTGTTAACCCCAACTTTTATGATTTTCACCTCGGGGGGAGAGCCTGGCATCATTTCCTCAGCCGCTGGCCTATACCTATTCGGGTTCACCAACATCTGGGTGGGTATCAATAACGCCTTAGGTTGGCGACCGGAAGGGCTGGGGTGGTACTCCTTGTTCGTGGCAATCTGCACCCTTTCCTTCGCGGCGCAGAGTGGGTTTATGGTCGGGGATTGGCCGTTCGCCGTGCTGTGGTTGCAGTGGGGTGTGTTGTGGTTCCTGTTTTTCCAGATTCTGGCGCTCGGACGCGATGATCTGGCTCCGTACACGGGGGCGGTGTGCCTGGGCCAGGCGTTTATCACGGCAGCGGTTCCGGGAGAACTCCTGGTATTCGGGATGTGGCGAACCAGCGTGGTAACCGCGGTGGTGCTCGCGATATTGGGGTTGGTTAACTTTGGTATTGCGGTTCCACTAGGCCGACGCCTAGCGGTGGCGGTGCCTTTAGGGGACCCAGACGTGCGCGCCGCCGGTTAGGGCTGCTTCGTTCGGGACCACCTGAACAGTTTCCGGCAGCCGACCGAGCGCCCAAGGCGCGATTTTTCCGGCGTTACCGCCACCTAGGTACAACCGATCCCACCGAAATACCGGCCACAGGGATTCGACGATGACGAGCACCCGATCCGACCAGTGATCCACCCCCACCTCACGCAGGGCGCGATCGCCAATGTATTGGTCGAAGGTTACGGGATGGGGCCGTCCCACGCCTGGCGTCATTACCTGGATTCGCACGGGCGCGTGGGAAATCTCAAGATGCGGTGCCAGCTCGCCATCGTAGTACCAAGCGGATCCCAATCCGGTGCCGAACGTCAACACCAGTTCTAGACCACTTCCGGTTATCACCCCAAAACCGTGTAGTTCGGCATCGTTCAAAACGCGTACCGGAACACCCAGCCATTCTGAGGCCAGTTGGCCGAAATCCAGGTGATCCCACAAACTCGCCAGTTGCGGGTCGACTGCCGAATGTGGCCCGGACACCGTGATGTAGTGTGGTGTGTACACCACCACGCCGTCACGGATCATGCCGGGCATCCCGATAGTCGCCCGCTCAAACGAGCCGCCCAGTTCCACGCCAATCTGATATATGGTGGCCGCAAGTAAAGTTGGTGGGAGGGGATAAGGGGTCGGGACGCGGACAGGTCCGGCGGTTACGGCACCATCGTCGTTCAAAATCGCCGATTTGATGCCCGTACCCCCGCAGTCGACCACCAAGGTGTTCACAAATCTACCTTGCCCTTTTCCGCAGCGAGCGGCAATCTCAACCGTCTCCGGTAGAATGCCCAAATGGAGCGGGATACGGATGAGCCGAACAGGTCGGCGCCCGTTGTCCCAGATACCGCGTTTGCCGCGCGTTCCGTCAGCCAAGCGGCCCCGCTAGTCAACCCGCCCGTCGCAACGATTCGGATTCGCCTGGATTTCGGGTATGACGGCGGCGACTTCGCTGGTTGGGCAATTCAACCGGACCTACGAACCGTCCAGGGCGAACTCGAAACCGCCCTGACGCGGGTGCTCCGCGTTCCCACACGCGTCACCGTTGCCGGGCGCACCGATGCCGGGGTGCACGCCCGCCATCAAGTCGCACACCTCGACATCCCCCTGAGGAACTGGCAAAACCTCCCCGGCCGTTCCAACCGTAGCCACGAGCGCGCCCTGCTCGACCGGTTGCGAGCGGTTTTGCCCCAGGATTTACTGGTTCGGAGTGCCGTCATCGTGCCGCCTGGTTACAGTGCGCGTTTTTCGGCTGGTTCGCGGCAGTATGTCTATCGGATCGACGATGGCGAGCGCCACGATCCGCTAATCACCAACCATGTGTTGAGGCATCGGGGGTTGTTGGACGTGGCCGCGATGGATGCCGCGAGCCGAACGCTGGTGGGCCTGCATGATTTTGCGGCATTTTGCCGACCGCGTGAGGGTGCCACAACGATCCGGCGGCTGCTCGTTTTCGCCTGGCGCCGCCCGCTTTCCGGGCCAGATACCGGGCTAGTGGTGGGCACCATCCGCGCTGATGCCTTCTGCCACAACATGGTCCGTGCGCTGGTGGGCACGGTACTGAAAGTGGGGGAGGGCCGCCACCCAGCCACCTGGCCGCTCGAGGTTTTGGAGTCGCGAGATCGGGCCGAGGCCGCGGCCGTCGTCGCGCCGCACGGCCTCACTCTGGAGCAAATCACTTACCCTCCCGCACCGTTCGCCGTCGAACGCGCGCTGCATACGCGTGCCCGGCGCGGGGAGGTTGGCGGGTAGGGTTGACCCATGGATGATCCCAAGCGGTTTGAGCAGATTTACCAAGAGATAATCGCCCGCGCCCCCGAACACGACTTCGCGCCGACGCTGGATCGCATCGCGCGGGTCATGGAGTACCTCGGCGATCCGCAGCGCGCGTTCCGCAGCATCCACATCACCGGCACCAACGGCAAAACGTCCACCGCCCGAATCGCCGAGTCCGTGATCCGCGCCTACGGTTTGCGCACCGGCCTATTCACGTCGCCGCATTTGGTGAGCGCCACCGAGCGCATCCAGATCGATGGCGAGCCCATCACTGAGGAGAAGTTCGTCGAGATATACGACGATGTCGCACCCTACCTGGATCTAGTGGATTCCGAATCCCAGGCCGCAGGCGGACCCCGCTTGAGTTTCTTCGAGGTGCTAACCGTGATGGCGCTCGCGGCTTTCGCGGATGCCCCGGTTGACGTGGCCGTCATCGAAGTTGGCATGGGCGGCGAGTGGGACGCCACCAATGTGGTGGCAGGCGATGTGGCCGTGGTGACTCCGATTGGGCTCGATCATCAAGAGTGGCTGGGCGACACGATTGCCGAAATCGCGGCGACCAAGGCGGGGATCATCAAGCCCGGGGCCACGTTGGTGCGAGCGGTGCAGGAGCCGCTTGCGGCCGAGATTTTGGATGATGCCGCGCGGGACGTGGGAGCCAGAATCGTGCGGGAAAACTCCGAGGTGTTTCTGGTGGATCGGCAGCCCGCAGTGGGGGGTCAGTTGCTGACGCTGCAGACGCCGGCGGCCACATATGCTGATCTTTTCTTGCCGCTGCTTGGCGAGCATCAGGGGGAGAATGCCTTGCTGGCCGTCGCCGCGGTGGAGCAGCTGTTCGGTGGCAACAATGCGCTGCAATCCGAGCCGCTCACCGAGGGTTTTCTGGACGTGAAATCTCCGGGACGCCTGGAGTTGGTGCGGGACTCGCCTCCCATCATCGTGGACGTGGCCCACAATCCCCATGGTGCTGCGGCTCTGGCGCAGGCGTTGACGGACTCGTTCGATTTCCATCGGTTGGTGGGGGTGCTCGCCATCATGGCGGATAAAGATGCGATTGGGATTTTCGAGGCCCTGGAAAGTCAGTTGGACGCCGTCGTTTTGACCCGGAACAGCTCGCCTCGATGCGCCGACCCGGCCGATTTGGCGGAGCCAGCGAGTGCGATTTTCGGGGAGGAAAACGTATTCGTTGAGGAGAAACTGCCCGATGCGATTGCGCGCGCGGTTGACTTAGCCGAAGAGGCGGATACGGTGGGGGCGGGCGCCGGGGTAGCCGTGTTGATCACCGGTTCCGTGGTGACCGTGGGCGACGCAAAGAAGATGTTACAGCGCCGCTGACCTGCGCGGATGTGTTTTGTCCGAGCGGGTTGCTAGGGTCGGTGGTTATGAGCGAAGAGAAAACGCATGCCGAGAAAACACTGGTGATTGTTAAGCCTGACGGCGTGAGCCGGGGGTTGGTCGGCGATGTGATAAACCGGATTGAGAAGAAGGGGTATCGGCTCTGCCAAGCCGAACTTGGCGAGGTCACTCCAGAGCTCGCGCGGAAGCATTATGAGGAACACGCGCGCAAGCCGTTCTTTGGGGATTTGGTCAATTACCTGACGTCCGGGCCGGTCATGGCCGTCGTCGTCGAAGGGGAGCGGGCCGTGGCCGGAATGCGGAACTTGGCTGGTCCCACCGATCCCACCACCGCACCGCCGGGCACCATCCGGGGTGATTTGGCGCACACGCGCGATGGCGTTTCCATGTACAATGTGGTGCATACCTCTGATAGCCGGGTTTCGGCGGACCGGGAAATCGCCTTGTGGTTTCCCAACCTGGACAAGGTGAAAACGGTCCCGGAGCAGTTTGAGGCGGAGTAGCCAGCGGTCTCCTAACCGTGCTGGGCTGAGGGGAAGGTTGAGCAAACTGTGTTGCTGCAGTATTCCGTGATGGGGGCAGTCTCCAATTGGGTGTGGGGCCTGATCATCGCCGTTTTGGTAGTGGCGGTTGCCGGTGCCATTTTTGCTTTGGTGACCTCGCGCTCGCGGCGGCGCACCAGTATCGCGGACTTGGATCGTGAGGCCAAGGCGCGCGCTGAGCGGGAACGTGGGTTAGGGGCAGGCGAGGGCACGACGGCGGTAGTATCAACCGCTCCGAAGGTCACCCCAATTTTGCCCACCCTGGATAGTCCAGAGGCAAGCGCCACCCGGCTGAATCGGCTGAGGGGCCGTCTGGCCCGTTCCGGTTCGCCATTGGGCGCGCGGCTGTTGACCCTGTTGTCCCGGGACCAGTTGACGGATTCGGACTGGGATGAGATCGAGGAAACCCTGCTAACCGCTGATGTTGGGACCGGTCCGGCGGAGGAACTGATTGCGGCCCTGAAAACCCGGGTACGGGTGGAGGGTGTCGGGAATCCGGCGCGGGTTCGGGAGATCCTGCGGGAAGAACTGATCAAACTGGTGGATCCTGGGCTGGATCGTCGTCTTAATCTGGAGGGCCATCCCGCGGTAGTGATGGTGGTCGGGGTGAATGGAACCGGGAAAACTACTACCATTGGGAAATTGGCCCGGATTTTGGTGGCTGACGGTAAATCGGTGATTCTGGGTGCGGCGGATACTTTCCGCGCGGCCGCTGCTGATCAGCTACAAACGTGGGGTTCCCGGGTTGGCGTGCGGACGGTTCGATCTGAGCGGGAAGGCGCTGATCCCGCCGCCGTTGCCTTTGAGGCGGTGAAAGACGGCAAGGCCGAGGGCACTGACGTAGTAATCATTGACACCGCTGGTCGGTTGCATACCAAGGCCGGGCTGATGGATGAGCTTGGGAAGATCACCCGGGTCATTGAACGCGAAGCGCCGTTATCCGAGGTGTTGTTGGTGCTGGACGCCACCACGGGTCAGAACGGGATGCAACAGGCCCGAGTGTTTGTCGAGGTGGCGAAAGTGAGCGGCATCGTGCTCACCAAGTTGGATGGTTCAGCTCGGGGGGGCATCGTCATCGCCGTACAACGCGAACTGGGCGTGCCCGTCAAATTGGTTGGCTTGGGAGAGGGGCCCGATGATCTCGCGCCCTTTGACCCAGTCGCCTTTGTGGATGGGATTTTGGGGTAGAGGTTTGGGAGCAGGTCACGGCTATTGTCGCCGTTTTGTGCCCATCGCCGACGGCGACGCCTCGGAGTTCCGGGTGTGGTGTTGCGATAGGTTGGGCTCGTGAAGTTTCCCGGGACTAGTGAGATTCAGGTTGGCGGCGCCATTGAACCCGCGGCGATTCCTCAGTATGTCAAGCAAATAAAGCCTGAGAAACCCAAGAAGTTTTCGTGGACCAGGGATTCCCAAATCGATGTGTTTGGGGACAACAGCGATCTGGACGATTTCAATCAAGAAGGCATGGACGCCTTTGAGATGAAACCCGCCCGGGTCATTCGGCACCCGGTGCTCAAAGTAGCCTCAGTTGCGGCATTGGTGCTGCTGGCCGCCTTTTACGCCGTTGGGATCATTACCGGGGCCATCGGTGATTTGGAGCCGCTGGGGCCGCTAATCGGCGCAGGAACTGGATCAACCGAGGCGGAGGGCGCGGCGGAACCCGATTTCCAAGGGCTGATGGTCACCTCCACAGAAGAGGTGAACGTTCACATTAGTGCCGCTTCTGAGTCTCCCGTACTTGCGATATTAGAACCTGGTAGCACGGCCATGATCACCGGGGCCAATTCGGCGGGTTGGATCCCCGTCGCGTTTGACGGGTTGAGCGGTTGGGTTCGGTCGTCCGATGTCACGATGACGGTAAGTGTTCCGGTAGATGAACCTGACGAGGAATACCTGGCCGCGGAAGGCGAGGATCGCACGCCGGTGAATACCGTGGTTGCCACCAACTTCCGAACTGGACCATCTACTAGTTACTCCGTGATCATGGTGGTTCCCCGGGGCGTAGAGGTAATCGTCACCGGGCCAGTGGTCGGGGGCTGGGCACCAGTCGAGTACGACGGCCACACGGGCTTCATAGGAGCGCCAAACCTAGACCTGCCATAAGAATAGGCCTCCCCCTCCGGGGGAGGTGCCCGGAGGGCGGTGGGGGCTTACCGCTCAACGTGACCCACTTGGCCTCCCCCGCGAGCGGGGGAGGTGGCACGCGGTAGCGTGACGGTGGGGGCGGCAGCTCCAAGGTGGCGCCCCCACCGTTGCCAATTTAGGATTGACTCATGGTAGGCATGCGATTCCTTGGCAATAGTGGTCTGAAAATCTCCGAACTCACCTATGGCAACTGGATTACCCACGGTTCCCAGGTTGAGGCCGATGTGGCGAAGGATTGCGTGCGTGAGGCGCTTGACGTTGGCATCACCTCTTTTGATACCGCCGATGTTTACGCTGCTGGCCGCGCCGAATCAGTACTGGGTGAGGCCCTGAAGGGCGAGCGGCGTGAGGGCCTGGAGATTTTCACCAAGGTCTATTGGCCCACGGGGGAGAAGGGTCCCAACGATTGTGGGTTGTCCCGCAAGCACATCATGGAATCCATTGATAATTCCCTACGCCGTTTACAGACTGACTATGTTGATCTGTATCAGGCGCACCGATTCGATTACCAAACTCCTCTAGAAGAAACCATGCAAGCATTCGCGGACGTGGTCAAGGCTGGCAAGGCACTTTACATTGGGGTTTCGGAATGGTCAGCGGAAAACCTGCGCGCCGGCCAAGCATTGGCTTGGGAGCTCGGGGTGCCCATCATTTCCAACCAACCCCAGTATTCCATGTTGTGGCGAGTTATTGAGCCTGAGGTTATTCCAACTTCTGAAGAACTCGGTATTTCGCAAATCGTGTGGTCCCCGATGGCCCAAGGTGTGTTATCCGGAAAGTACCTACCCGGTCAACCACCGCCTGCAGGTTCGCGCGCCACCGATACACACGGTGGTGCTGACATGATTCACCGTTGGATGAATGATGATCTGTTGGCCCGAGTGCAAAAACTACATCCAATTGCCGATGAACTCGGTTTGTCAATGGCCCAAATGGCACTTGCCTGGGTATTGCAGAATCCCAACGTTAGTGCCGCTATAATTGGTGCGTCACGCCCGGAACAGATCAAAGAAAACATCAAGGCCTCGGGCGTGAAACTTGATGATTCGGTTATGAAGCAAATTGATGCGGCATTGGGCGATGTTGTCGAGCGTAATCCGTCGATGACGGTGAAGAACACTCCCGCCCAACGCCCCTGTTAGTGTCGAATATCACAAGATAACGGTTTAGTTACTTACCAGTTCTCGCCGATACTTCTACTTGGGGTTGGCGTTACCCTGGATTTATGAAAAACGCAAGTAAACTCAGGCGCGGCTTGGCGACGGCGGGTTTGGCAGCGGCATTAGCCCTCACCGGCGCTAACAGTGCAATGGCTACCGAAACCGACGATACACAGGCAACAGACGGCATTGAGTATCGTGATGATGCCGGGCAATTGGTAGAGCCCAACACGGAACCCGGCGTTATTGATCGCAGCGGTTTGGCCCGGGTGGAAATTGACCCGACTCCCGCTCGTGATGGTGAGGTGCTTCCTGGCGGCATCATGCCCATCGGCGCGGATATCACCGAGGTTGATACGATCGGCGTCGCTCCGATTTCGGCCGAATTATGCACCCCGCGATCGTCTCGGTATTGCAACAGGCGGGTGCGGAATGTGGCCGTTCCGGTCGGCATCGGCAGTTTCCTGCTGGGCGGTGCGCTTGGGGCTGGAATCACTGCGGCACTAATGCGCCGTCGTCGTCCTCCGGTCGCAACGGTTCCGCCCGTCGCCGAGGCAGTAACGCCCGACGACGGCGTGGTTGGCGGCCCAGTGTTGGGCTCCCAGGAAGTAATCCGAGACGACATCATCACCGATGAGACCGACGGTAGCGCTATGTAGCTTCCAACAGCGAACGATGGCCCGGAGAGACACCAAGAATCTCCGGGCCATTGTCTACTGATTTAGCAAGCACCGGCCCGAAGACCAGAGTTCTCCGGCAGGCACGCCTGCACGTTATTTAATGCCGTTGATATGCCGTGTCGGCTGCTCCGGGTACGCCCCACTTCTCGGGCAGTTCATCCACGGCGCCCAGTTGCTTGGCCCGCTCAATAATGTGTTCCTTTACTTCAGCGCGGTCGGCGCGCGAGCGTCCGTATGCCAGAACGGCGTCCCGCACGTCATCGCGGGTGGCGATGGGATAGGAACCGTCGGGGAGGGCCCAGCCCTTCGCGGCGGCCTCATGGCGTTCTTCAGTGGTCCAAGTTGACATCTTCGTCCTTTCTGGATACTTCTGCGAAACCCTCATGGGTCGCTTAAAGTCAACCCTACCCCGCGCACGGCGTTAGGATGGCCAGGTGGTTCGCGAACACATTAGGTTCACCGGCAGTGTCCAGGGCGTCGGTTTCCGATTCACCTGCCAGCAACTGGCTACCCGTCTCGGGTTGACCGGCTGGGTACGAAATGACCCAGATGGCGCGGTAACGGGTGAGTTCCAGGGAACACCGGGTGATATCGAGGCTTTGCTCGCGGGGCTCAAAATGCAACGCTTCATCCGAATTGACTACGCCGAGCGGGTCTCAATTCCCGTACAACTAAACGACACCGCATTCCGAATGGCCAATTAACTTCGGTTCGAGATTCGAGGTTTTGCCAAAAGAAAAGGCACCTGTTAGGATTGTCGGCAGTGTTTGCGCCGTCGTCGCCATGATGATTTGCGTGCGTGGACTCCCCATCTGGCCCTCATTCTAGGCGCTGGGCGGGACATCGGGCCGGTGTTATAGGCTGAAGGCGTTCACGCGCTGCTTGTTTTCAGGGATTCCTGGCAAGCGGAAGGGCGGCGTCATCGTCGGTAATCCAGCTCAAAACGGTAGTTATTTTTACGACGACGACGGAGAAGTTTTTGCCTACTATTCAGCAACTGGTCCGCAAGGGCCGTCAGCCCAAGCACAGTAAGACCAAGCGCCCCGCACTTAAGGGTTCACCGCAGCGGCGCGGCGTGTGCACCCGCGTGTACACCACCACCCCCAAGAAGCCCAACTCTGCCCTCCGCAAGGTAGCCCGCGTCAAGCTGAGCACCGGCACTGAGGTCACCGCCTACATTCCCGGCGTGGGGCACAACCTCCAAGAGCACTCCATTGTTTTGGTACGCGGCGGTAACGCCAAGGACCTCCCCGGTGTGCGCTACAAGATCATCCGCGGCGCGTTGGATACCCAAGGGGTCAAGGGCCGGAAGCAAGCCCGGAGCCGTTACGGCGCCAAGAAGGAGAAGTAATCCATGCCTCGTAAAGGCCCGGCCCCGAAGCGGCCGATAATCGCAGACCCGGTTTATGGGTCAACCGTTGTCACCCAGCTCATCAACAAGGTGTTGCTTGATGGCAAGAAGTCCGTAGCGGAATCCATTGTTTACGGCGCCTTGAATGGCGTGGCCGAGAAGTCTGGCCAGGATGCCCTGACCGTGCTCAAGCGCGCGCTCGACAACATCCGCCCGGCTCTTGAGGTCCGTTCCCGCCGCGTCGGTGGCTCGACCTACCAAGTCCCGGTCGATGTGCGCCCCGTACGCGCAAACACGTTGGCCCTGCGCTGGCTCACCAACTTTGCCCGGCAGCGTCGGGAAAAGACGATGACGGAGCGTTTGATGAACGAGATCCTCGACGCCTCAAACGGCCTGGGTGCCGCAGTGAAGCGCCGCGAAGACATGCACAAGATGGCGGAATCGAACCGCGCCTTCGCCCACTACAGGTGGTGAGATAGCTCAATAAAAGAGGCGGTAACCCTTTACAGGGGTTACCGCCTTTTTCAGTATTTAGCAGCAGGGCTTCTTCAGCAATAAATCTGTGGTTTGCTTCTTCGCCAACGCTACCCGAGTTGCGGCATCCTCCCAGTTCACCAGGTTCCACCACGCGGCAATGTAATCGGCCCGGACGTTAAGGTAATCCAGGTAGTAGGCGTGCTCCCAGCAATCCAATAGCAGAACGGGAATCATGCCCACGGGGAGGTTGGCCTGGTGATCGTATTGCTGGAACACGGCGAGCCGATTGCCCAGGGTATCCCAGGCTAAAACCGCCCAACCCGAACCTTGTACGCCAGCGGCAACCGCGCCATATTGCTTCTTGAACTTATCGAACGAGCCGAAGTCAGCATTAATCTGCTCCGCTAGGGCACCACCCGGCTCGCCACCACCCTCGGGTGACATGTTTTCCCAATAAATGCTGTGATTAATGTGACCGCCCAGGTTGAAGGCCAAATCCTTTTCCAGCTTATTCACCCAAGTCATATCGCCCTTATCGCGGGCCTCGGCTAATTGATCCAAAGCCGCATTGGCGCCGTTCACATAAGCAAGGTGATGTTTGTCGTGGTGGAGTTCCATGATTTTCGCGGAGATATGGGGTTCTAGGGCCGCATAATCATAGGGGAGTTCAGGCAGGGTGTAAACGGGCATCTTTTCCAGGCCTCTCTGTTGGTCAACGGTAACATCACAGTTTCCCGCTAGCGCCCGAAAGTCCAATTCCAGGCGTTGCGGACCTTTTCAGCCTAGCCCAGCGTGTGGCGCCACACGTTCAGCGAAAGGTTGCGATTTGGCGCCCTATTATTGGCAACCGTGACCCACACCCCCGGCGCACCGGCGCCATCGAACACGCCGAACGAACTCACTTGGCCGGAAGTCCTCAACGGCCTCGTGACCGGCCATGACCTTTCCGCCGACCAAACCCGTTGGGTCATGGCCGAGGTGATGTCCGGTGGGGTCACACCCGCGAAACTCGCTGGATTCCTCATGGGGCTCAGGGCCAAAGGCGAAACCGTCGCCGAACTCACGGGCCTGACCGAGGCGATGCTCGACCACGCCATAAGAATCACCGTGCCCGGAGAGACCGTCGACATCGTCGGTACCGGTGGCGACCGCGCCCACACCGTCAACATCTCAACAACCGCGGCCATTGTGGTTGCCGCAACCGGTCTAACCGTAGTCAAGCATGGTAACCGGGCGGCGTCGTCGCGCTCTGGCTCGGCGGACGTTCTCGAAGCCCTGGGTATCAGGCTGGATCACGAGCCGGATGAGGTCGCCGCCATCGCCGAACAGGCCGGCATCACGTTCTGCTTCGCCGCCACTTTCCACCCCTCTATGCGGTTCGCGGGGGAGGCCCGCAAGGAACTCGCCATCCCCACGGCATTCAACTTCCTCGGCCCGCTCACCACCCCCGCCGCGCCCGATGCCGCCGCCGTCGGTTGCGCCGATCTCCGCATGGCACCCCTGATGGCTGGCGTGTTCGCGGCGCGCGGCACCTCGGCATTGGTGTTCCGCGGCGATAACGGCCTCGACGAACTCGCCGCCACCGGACCGGCAACCATTTGGGAAGTCCGCAGGCCGACGATGCCGGGCGTGCCGGGCGAGATCGTCATCAATCACATCGATGCCGCAGCCGATCTCGGCTTGACGCCCACCACAGTCGCGGCGCTTCGCGGGGGAAGCGCGGAGGAGAACGCACAGTCGGCGCTCGCGGTGCTGGACGGCACCGAGCAAGGGCCGATCCGGGAAACGGTGTTACTCAACGCGGCGGCCGCGATAGTCGCTGCTGGCACGCTACCGGGCACAGGCGCCACCGACGGTTCGCTCATCGAACGCCTCCGTGCGGGATACGACCTTGCGGCCCGAGCGATCGACGACGGCGCAGCGCTGAAGACGTTGAACCGCTGGAGGAAAGCCAGTCGGGGTGCTTGAAAGTCGGGGCGTTTTGTCGACTCCCCCCGAAACCGACCAGCGGTTTCGACCCCCTCAAGAGGGGGTTGAGATTGATGAGCTAGCGGTAGTACAACAAGAATGAATGCCCAGTCCCCACGCAGATTAACCCGTGGGAGCGGGAGGTGATTCCCGTGGAATCAAAGTTTCGAATGCAACTATGCCCCTCACCGGCCCACCGCAACTCCCGACCCAGCTTGTCGCCCAACACTTCAGCGGTATACATCCGCGCAGCCTTGTTGATGTGAGCGCACGTCGGTTCCCCGGTCAGGATGGTGATTGAGAACCCATTGATGTCCGGGCAAGTCGCGGCATCGGGCGGCGGAGTGTAAGCCGGTGTGGGAGTCGGTTCCGCCGCTGGCCCCCGGGCCGCAGGCGTCGCAGTAGGGGCAGGCACTGCTGCAACGGTCAGGCTGGCCTGCGCCAACGCTGGATCGCCAACGGCACGCCCCTCAATCAACGCGCCAACACCGAACATGACCGACACCGCCATCAAGCCAGGGATCAGCGTGCGAACTAGATGCGCCACGCCAGGCCCGGACGACTTCCGGTTGTCAGTCACCTCTCAATTATGCGTCCGCGAGTGTCCGATTTCCTGCCGGGCTAGATAACATTGTGGTCACGGCCAAACCGCCGCGTCTTAAGAATTGGGGGAATGAGTTGGCAGTTCAGTTGAGTGGCCAGCCATGACTAGCGCTGTGGAAATTGGCACCGAGGTTGAGGCCATCATCACCAACCTGTACCTAGACCAAATTCTGGAACTTGCCGCCATCTTCATCTCAGGGTTGGCCGGGGGAATTGCCGGGATCCGCAAGGGGTTCGACATGTTCGGCGTAGTTGTTTTGGCGTGGGTGGCCTCGCTGTTTGGTGGTGTCCTCCGGGATGTCATGATTGGTTCCATCCCGCCCGTGGGTATCAGCAACTGGAGATTTCTAGTCGCGGCAGTGGCCGGGGGCGTCGCCATTTTTTTCCTATATCCGCTGGTGAGCCGCAGACGCAAGTCCCTGGTGGTGCTAGACGCCTTTGCCATGGCCTTGTTCGTGTGGATCGGAACCATCAAGGGTCTCGAGTTCGATATGGGCTACCTGGCCGCGGCGATTGTGGGCGTCCTCACGGGAATCGGCGGCGGCGTGGTCCGCGACATGTTCACCAATAACATGCCCCTAGTGCTCACCGACCGGCAGTACTACGCCATCCCCGCCTGCCTT
>Ga0082212_10002584_pt1 | contig 26271 bp, 26 predicted proteins | sample TergutNt197P3_FD_71548 | JGI IMG/M metagenome (GOLD analysis project Ga0082212, IMG submission 71548) | Neocapritermes taracua P3 segment gut microbial communities from Petit-Saut dam, French Guiana - Nt197 P3 | ecosystem: Host-associated > Arthropoda: Insects > Digestive system > Gut ...
CAGATAAAATCTTCAATGTTTCGTATACCTTTCGGATACGGGATATGCGGGCCGGGGAAATATGCGTAGTCACCCAATCCTGCCAGAGCTCCGCCTCCGATAATCCCCAGATCGGTGTTGTTGTACAGGTTGTTGCAGGTGTTTTCTATGGTTCGCAGTTGTTCGTCGGAATAGACTTTGTAATCTTCGGCGTAATCCTCCCTGCCGTTGTAGTTGTCTTCGTCAAATTCCTTGAAGGTACGGAAGCAGTTGTCAAAATAAAAACCGTTCGGCGGCAGTCTTCCCGAGGGGGGTGCGTTTATGTTCCCTTGGGGGTGTACGTAGGTATAACCGGTTTTTTCGTCAAGACTGGTAACAAAGTCCTCCCCGATAAGAACGTCAAGGCCGTCCAATACTTCTATGATGTTATCCTTTTTAGGCTTCCAAAGATCAATTATATCGTCGCGGCCTAACATACGGCTGGGGTTGACGATCAGCTTAATCTTCTTCTTGAACCGGGCGCCGTCCTTATGTGGGAACCAGACGGTCACGCCATTCCTGACTAGAGCGTAGTCCTTTGAGTCGTTATACGTCTTCTGGTCTTTCGCCTTGTTGAACCACTTGTAGAAGGTCTCGCTGTCAACGTCTAACGATAGTTCAAATGTGTGTGGTGCAATCATAATTTATTCGTCTCCTTTGCTATTATATTATATAATACTTAATGGTACATAAGATGATCCTTCCCTGCACTTTCCGCGCCCATTTCTCATCTCCTGTTCCCGATTCTCCCGATACCCAGAACCTAATCCCCTTGACCAGTAACCCTCGATTTCCTCAACCATCTTATTCAATCTTCCAACGATCTCCAAGTTCCACTAACTTACTACTGTAGCTATTTCTATTACATATATGTTATCTTCTAAATCTTTTAATTATAATACTATAAGATCATAGAGGAAACCCGTTGAAAGTTCTCTATACGGATAGACGGTATCTACTATACAGACCGTCCTCATCATTGAGGGCAACGCTGATTTAGGTTCCATACTCATTAAACCCTTCTCCCGGATTCTCTCATTCCGTCTCCACTCATCCATGTCTTTGAGATCGCTTGATTGGAGATTTAGGCTCCCTCCACAACGTACAGAACTGTGGGCTACGTTCTCCATAAACAGGATATTCGCTCTACCGAACCATGCCGCTTATAGTTGTTCATTGATGGTATCTTATGGGAAGATTGATTGTTCTCTCTACGATCTCGGTTATGAAAAAGATTATATAACACTCTGCTACACTCTCTTTTGAGATTATTTCATCATAATCGGTGGTATTCAGTCTAATTGAAATCATGCCCCAGTGTCTCGGCCTCGGCACTCTCCCGTGTTGCAACCAAAAGGCTCCACCAAGACTCCCTCCGGTAAGTAAATAGTGGCCATCTTCCATCCGGGATCGTTCAGGCTTCAGCTTCTATCCGTCTCCGGGGATGCTTCGTCACTAACCATTCGATTATGATCTAATAATAGATACCAATTCAACCTAACAAACAATTAAATAATACCAGTTAGGAGATGACCAGTATGGAAAATATAGGTCTGTTTGATTTGTCAAAGTGTACGGATGACGGCCCCTTAGTGTTGATGCCGTGGGCGCGGGAGTGCTATGGGGTACAGACTTCGGATGAACTGCTCAATCATCTTGAGACCGAGGGCAATATCGCTATAGAAGGGCTTGAAAGGCTCATGGCCGAAATGGATGAACACGATAGGCTGATGGCTGAATTGGAAGATTAAATAAATCTGGAAATCTCTTCGGCGATGTGATATACTGAGGGAGCAATTGATTACAAGAGAGGATGACTATGATGCCACAAGAGATACCGATAAAGAAACTGAAACCCATCCCCGTAACGAACTGATCTACGGGCAGGAGGATGTCTCCGATTTAGTCGCTCAGATCAAGGAACGTGGCCGTATAGTCGTCCCGATTATAATTAACGCCAACCATGTTATCCTATCCGGTCATCGGCGCTGGGGAGCGGCCAATGCCTTAAAGCTCAAGACCGTCCCCTGTGAAGTCCGTGAGTTTGAATCCGAAGAGGATGAGATCGAGTTCCTATTGCACTCGAACGTAACGCGGAAGAAGTCGAGGGAGCAGTTAGCGCGTGAGGGGATCGCCTTGGAAGAGGTGCTGTCGGTTCAATCGACGGAGCGCCGTAACGCTAACCTGAAACAGTTTAAGTCCGAAGGGGACGATTCGGCCCACTCGGAAGAGACGGACGAAGAGACCTCGGTTGGACGTACCCGCGACGAAGTGGCAAAGGCGCTTAGGATCGGCTCGGGCAAGCAGTTCGACCGTATGAAAGCGGTAGTTACTAAGATTGACGATCTGAAGAAGCAAGGTAAATCTGATGACGCTGCTCTATATGGCATCATCCTCAACAGAGCGCCATCGGCGGCCTATGATCTGCTTGAAGTTGATCTAACCGAATTATCTGATGAAGATAAGGCTAACTTGAAGTCCGGGAAAGCGTCACCACGAGTGTTTACTCCGATTGAAAAAGAGAAAAAGGAGAAGGCACGGCACGAGACTTCCTACGGTAACGCAATGGGCCAACTGAAAGGGATCGAGTCTCAGATAAAGGGGCTTATAGGGAACCTACCCTATGTGAAGGATAAGAAGCAGAAGCAGAAAATCGCAGAGCGGATTGAAAAGCAAATCAAGAGCCTTCAAAATGTGTTGTCAGCTTCGAGTTCACCTGATGTAAAAGAAGAACCGGAATCCTAACTACACCGAACCTATGTTCCCATCAAAGTGAAGAAATTGATATAGACAGACCCCCGGACAACTGCTGTCCGGGGGCGTTTAATGTCCTGATGATACATTCTCTGCTTATCCTGTGTCGTTAGATCGTTGATATTACTGGATTTCTGGAAGTATCCTTATCACACTTCAGACTTCAATCGCCCCGCGTTCATCGAAATGATTGATGACATCAAAGACGGTTTCGTGAACTGCGTAATCGTCAAGGACGCTTATGTCAAGCTAAGAATAAATTTTTTGCAAAAGTTTTTTTGGGCAAGGGAAAAACACAGCGATTGCCGTTGATGGCTGTGCTTTTCGCTTATCCAAACGTCGGTTGTCATAGCTGTGGTAAAATCATTCATCTTTCAAATCCGCCTTCCTGTTCAGCCTGTCAATATACTTGCCGATGCCGCTTTCCAGTTCGTCCGAGGGAAGCCATATACCGCGCTCGTCAATTTTTGCTTCGATAACTGCAATCAGCTTTTTCTTACCGGCTTTCATGGGGAGCCGGTCGTTTTCTTCTATAAACCGCTTATACTCCGTTCTTGTTATTTCGTAAATCCAATCGCGCTGTTTCTGCTTCAAGTGCGACCATTTTTTGTTCGTCTGTAATAACGCGCCGTTCACCCTTACATGATTTTTTCCGGCTTTTGTGACGGAGCCGATCCCGTTTTCAAAGTTTACCCGGTGATTATCCATGATATTGATTGAACCGTTTGTATCCCCGTCGTAAACCTCGTCCCATATACCCATTTCTTCGTACTGTTCTTCTAATCCATGCTGCTCCATAAGGCGCTCTTGATTTTTTTCTTGAAGCTGCGAGAGCCTGTTTGCTTCACCGGCCTCAACAGCGGAGATATATTCCGGCTCAAATTGAACCCCCAACTCCTGTAAGTCGCGTATGGCGGTTAAAGTGTCAACGGCAAATTTCTTCTTATAACCTTTTACAATTTTCGTTCCGTTGTAAGTCGGAATCCATTGCTGTGCCATCCTTAGCCGCTGCGGTTTCGGCCTTGTCCTTTTATGTCCCATCGTTATCAATCCCTGCAATTCTAATTGATTTCACAAGCTCAACACATTCGTGGCAGATGTATTTTGATGCCACCTTTACAAGAGCGTTTTCGGTATAAAGCAATTCGCCGCAAACACAGCAGAACGCCATTAACGGGTTTTTTACTTCGTTCGCCGAAAACGCGGGGGCATCGCGGTCATCGTCTATGTGCTTGCGTATTGATATGCAGTTTTCTTCGAGCGTTAAGTCAGCTTTATCATCGGCGTTTATACCGAGTTTTTGTAAAAACTGCTTCGGAACCCGGACATTGAATAAACTGAGGGAACGAATATAGCTGTTGTTCGCAACCTTGCATGGCGCGTTGTACTCCACATCGGCGATGGTTGGTTTATGAACCGCGATTTTATCATCGACAAGCGTAATCTGCACAAAGCCGCTTCCCATATTCAAATTTACAAGCCACTCAAAAGGAAAATTTATGTTGTTGGAATCGCGTATCTCAACCGTTTTTTCATTTGGAACGGAAGCCATATCCGTTAATACGGATTCCCATTCGCCTTGATTGAAACCGACCAAAACTCCGTCATAGTCCACAAGCAGCGGGCGCTTCACAAGCATACCGTCCGTGGCGAGCAGCTTCAGGCACTCGTCCTCGCTCATTGACGCCAGCTTGTCTTTCAGTCCCAACGACTTATACAGCAAGCCGCTTGTGTTAAAGAACTTTCGGACGGACAGCCCGCTCAACGCGAGCCAGCCTTTTAACTCGTCATAGCTTGGATTGTCCGTCTTGATGTCGCGTGTTTCGTATACCGCGTTGTAACCGTCCAACAGGGCTTTCGCCTTTTGGCAGGTCGTACATTTCGGGTAACATATAAATGTCAGCATCGCGCCTGCCTCCGTTCTATGTGTTTATTTCTTCTATCCTCTTAACGACCCTCATGGTTCTCGGCGCTGTATGGTCAAACCGATAAGCCGATGAGGATTGAAATTTTGTCGCCCTTGATTTTTTCGGCAGGTCTTTCTGCTTCCAAACCACATACCCGAACGGCTCTAAAATGGTCTTGACCATTAGCCCCACCGCCTGCTTTGTGAAATTGTCGTCTATAGAATGGGTATGCTCTTTGGATAAGTCCATGAAAAAATGCTCCACGTTATCTACGACAGGCGAAATGGCGGGTTTTCCCGCTTCACTTGCGTCAATTAACTGTGTGAGTACATAGTCCCGTGAAAGGAACTCGAAGATATTTTGCATATCCTCGTCTGTTTCAAACTTCTTGCAGTTTGGGTTCTGCCTGATAAAATCCTCGAATGTAGCCAGCACAATAGCCACCTCTTTTCAATTATGTGAATACCAATATGTATAATACCATAACTGAACTAATTTAGCAAGAAGATTTTTTGAAGTGAAGCAAGCGGACGGTTTATAGCCGTCCGCCTGCTTCGTTTCAATCCTAATCTGTGTTGGCGTTTGGGAACGTGGGGCTATGTGCTGAGTCCAGATTAAATGCTCCGGGAAAAAGGTCATACAACAAAGCTCTGTTAAAGTAGGAGCCACATCGTATATCCACCCCGCCATCATTTAATGAAAGACATCGAAAACCAGTCCACTTCAAATTGATTATCCATGTCATTAAGTCATCAATGCCGCGAGCAATTCGGTCTGCGGAAGTAACAATCACGGTTTTTACCTTGCCGGATTCAATATCCGTCATAAGCCGCTTCATCGCCGGACGGTCGAACGTCAAGCCGCTTTCGCCGCTGTCAGCATAAAAGACAGGGTTTTTGTAGCCGTTTTCCTCTGCGAAACGTAAAAGGCGTTGTTTTTGTGCTTCTATCCCTATATCGTCAAGCTGTGGTGCGCTTGCCGTCCGGCAGTACAGCGCGGTTGGCGGGTCGGGGTCATTAGCCAAACGGATATAAACCGCCGCTTTGTAATTGTTTTTATCCGGCATTTCGTATGCCCTCCGTTCTTTCAATATTCGCAAAGTCCGCGACTTTCCACCGTATTTCTATCTTTTTGCCGGGGAATACGAGGACTTTATCAATCAGCGTTTCCACGATTTCCCTCTGCGTCACCGCTTCGCTCAAAACGCGCTTGGCGATGCCAGCGGACTTTTGGCCTGAATGTTTATCGCGTTCGGCCTGCCTAAGTATAGCGATTTGGTTGTTCAGCCGTTCAAGCCGCTCCGCGCAATCGTTTTTAAGAGCGTTATGGGTTTCGCAGTCAATCTCACGGAGAACAAACCGTTCATAATCACGCTGCCGCTGCTCGATGCACTCCCAGATTTCCTTTTCATAATCGGCAACCCTCTTACCGTCCGCGCCGACAATCCGAAGCTCGGACAAGTCGCCGGAGTTCAGCACGACCTCCGCGTGTTTGCGGATGATCGTCAGCACAACCTCGTCAAGTTCCGCCGCGTTGACTTTCAATTTGCGACACTCGGCGTTATGGTCGGCGAGCGTGTGGTGACAGCGGTATGCGGCGGTCGCGGTGGATTCGTCATACGCCAGTGCGTAACCGCAGCATCCGCATTTTACGATGTCGCCGCGCAGCAGATAGTCACGCGGGCGCATTTGCCGCTTTCCCTTGCCGCTTGTGAGTATTTCCTGTACCTCGTCAAATAAAGCCTGCTCGATAATCGCCGGGTTTTTATCGGGAATAATAATCCAGTCGCTTTGCGCGGTGTGGTACTTCTTGCCTGTTTCGTAGTTTTTCAGTATTTTACCCGCGACATAAGCCCCGGTGTACTGGACGTTCTGTAATATCCCGCGAACGCATTTGTCCGTCCATAGGCAAGTCGGCGTGATTTCGTAACCTCTGCCGAGTTTGATATATTCGGTGGGTATAGGATAACCCGCTTCGGTGAGCCTGTCCCGGATTTCCCGGACAGATAAGCCCTGCTCCGCCAGTTTGTACATTTCCTGTATGACGTTTGCGGCGGTCGGGTCGATAATCATTTCACTGTTCCCGCCTTTGGCATAGCCGTAAATCACGTTGATAGGTAAATGCTCTCCGCTCACCATCTTTTGCCGCTTGGTGCGGCCTGTATTGTCTTGGAGCGGATTGATTACGGGCTTCACGGTGGTGGAGTTCTTATATCGGCTCAATATCTCCTGTACTGCCGTAAAATCCTCTTTGCTGACAAGCGGTGGGTGACTGTCGGGAATGATAATCCATTCCGATTTGTCAGTATAAACCTTACTGCTTGAACCGATTGCTTTGGAGTTTTGCTTGCCGGAAACGTAACTGCCTGTGTACTGCTCATTCGTGAGCATATGCTGTATCATGCGAGCCGTCCAAACGCATAACGGGTCAATGTCCTTGCCGCGCTTCAATTCGATGTATTCCTTTGGCGTCGGCAGCCGATCCGCGCACAGCTTGTCGCGGATTTGTGATGTGGAGTTACCAGCGAGAGCCATTCGGAAAATCTCTTGTACGATTTCGGCGGCGGACAGTCCGCTGCCGGATTCGGTGTCGGGTTCCCATTTGCCGAGTTCCTCGTTTTTGCGGTAGCCGTATATCGCGCTTGCGACTATATTCTCACCGCGAACCATTTGAATACGCTTGGCGCTTTTCACTTTTTTGGAAAGGTCTGCGCTGTAGTATTCGTGCATGAGGAACTTGAACGCAACGTCAATCCCGCCTGTGTCATTCTTGTAATCGTCGGAATCGAAGCTGTCAGAAACAGAAATGAACCGTATCTGATAGAGCGGGAACACCTGCTCAATGAAGTAGCCGCTATCCATCGAATTGCGCGAGAAGCGGCTGAAATCCTTGACTACTATACAATGAACGCTGCCGCTCCGCATAAGGTCAAGCATTTCCTGTACGGCGGGGCGTTCCATGTCCGTGCCGCTGTGACCGTTATCCACAAACTCTAAAATCGTGGCGTTCGGGATGTCGAGGTCGTCTATGTGCCTGTCGAGCATGAGCCGTTGGTGCGGTATGCTCATGCTCTCCGTTTTTTCGTCCTCAATGGAAAGTCGGATATATTTTGCGATTACATACTCAATCATTGTCCGAGCCTCCCATCCTGACGATTTTGTCCGTAAATTTGAAGTGAAACTCAACGCACTTATCCTCATATATAAGGATTTTTTCTACCAGGGCGTCCATGACCTCGGCGCTCAGATCGGTGATACCGCATATCCCGCCGATGCTGTCGGCGGCTTTGCTTTTCTTCGCCGCTTCGAGCGCCGCGAGCCGCGCCGTATCGCGCAGACCCGCTTCACGCCATGTAAGCGACGCTATCTTCGTTTCGTAGGATTGTTTCATTTCCTTGTAATCCGTTTCTGTTATGTCGCCGATAACAAGGCTCTCATATAAGCCTTTAAGGAAATTGCCCGTCCGTTCAAGCTCCGCCTGTACGTTCCGCAGTTCGGTATTGTCAACCGGCTTTATGGCGGTCGCCGTGTTTCCGTCAGAGAGAACCGCTGCTTTTGCGCGGAGCGTTTCGAGCAGAATATCCTTTAGCGTGTTTTCGTTGATGCTAACCAATTTGCAATCGTCTATCGAATAGTCGTTGCGCGTGGTGCATTTGAAACCGTGCGATTGTTTATACTTGGCGCGGCGCATGGCGTGACCGCAATGCCCGCAGAAGATTTTACGGAGAAAGATGTTATCGTCCTTGTTTACGGTTCTTGGTATGCCGTCGCCGCTGTAAATGTCCTGAACACTGGCGTAAACCTCACGGCTGACGATGCCCTCATGGGTGTTTTCGGTGATTACCCAATCCGATTTCGGAAGCCCCACCTGAACGTAGCTTTGCGTTTTGTATTTGCCCTGCACCATATCGCCGACGTAGACCCGGTTCCTCAGAATGGCATAGATAACGCCTTTATTCCAATGGATATGCCCGGTCGCTTCCTTTTCGGTCGCAAGCCCGATTGTGTGAAAGTAGCGTTTAGGCGGCAGTATGCCGCTGTCGTTCAGCCAGTTCTGAATCTCTTTGACGCCGTGACCGTTTGCCGCCATTTCAAACATACGGCGCACGATTTCGGCGGCGTATTCGTCGGGGACGAGCTTGTGGCAGTCGGACTTATCTTTCAGATAGCCATACGGTGCGAACCGCCCGACAAAACAGCCGTTGCGAATGTTCATTTGCTTGGTCGTCCGTATCTTGCGCCCGATTTCGAGAGCATAGGCTTCGTTCACCATGTTTTTCAGGCTCACCATGATCCCGCCGCTGCTTCCGTCTGCGGAATCGTAATTGTCGTTGATGGCGATATAGCGGATATTACGGGTCGGGAAAAACTTTTCGATGTAAAAGCCCGTATCAATCGCGTTGCGTCCGAGGCGAGATAAATCTTTCGTAACGCAGCCATTGATTTTGCCGCTGTCAAAGTCGGCGAGCATACGCTGAAACGCCGGTCTTTCAAAGGTTTGTCCTGTCGTTCCGTTGTCGATATATATTTCCGTCAGTTCAAGGTCGGGGCGCTCGGCGATATACGCATTGATAATCGCCTGTTGGTTTTCAATCGAATCGCCTTTCTGCTTCTTGTCAACCGCTGAGAGCCTTACATACGCGCCAATGCGGAATGACGGCTTGACCGTTTTCACAACAGGATTTTCCGTGTTCCTGCGGCTTGTCCGTGCCATTACGCCGCCTCCTTCCGAAGAAGCGCGAGCGCGGCTTCGTATTCAGTTTTGTAATTGAACTCAATCTCAATCTTGCGCTTGCCTGTGATAGTGATACGCTTAATCAGCGTGGCGGCGATTTTACGGTCGATGGCGTCAAAGTTCTCGAACGCTTTGAAATGCTCCATCCACGCTATACGCTCATGCTTACAGGAGAGAGCATCGTCAATCTCTCGTTTGAGTCGTTCATTGGCGGCGATAAGAACATCGGCGTCCTCGGAATACTTGCCTTTCAGCGACTTGTATTCCTCTTTTGAGAGGTTGCCGCTTATCATGTTCTCGTACAAACCCGCCTTAAACTCGCGGATTTTTTCAAGGCGGCGCTCGTTTTCGGACAACTGCTCCGATAAGGCTCCGGCGAGTTCGCGCCCGATTTTATCCGCGTCCATACCGGCGATGAGAGCGTCAAGCGACACGATGTTGGATATATAGGCTTTTACAATTTCGAGGACGCAGTTCATCAGTTCGTCCTCTTTCACCATAACCGAATCGGTACAGCCGCCCTTTTTCGTGGTCGGACACCAATAATTGTAATAACGCTTGTCTTTGCCCGGCGCGGATTTGCGTATCATACGGTTGCCGCAGCATCCGCAAATGAGCAGACCGCTGAAAACATACACCTTATCGTCGGCGGGCGATGTGCGGGTATCGAGCCGCATAAGCCGCTGTACCAAGTCAAAGTCATTCCTCTTAATAATCGCTTCGTGGGCGTTCTCGCGGCGATGCCATTCGTCCTCCGGTCTTTTCCGCAGTTCCTTCAGCTTATAATTCGGCGTACCGCGCTTGCCCTGTATCAGCGTACCCGCGTAGGTTTCGTCCTGTAATATGCGTATAATCGTCTGTGACGACCACTTCGCGCCCTCTTTATCCGCAAACCCTTTCTTCGGGTGAGGAAGCCCACGGTCTTTCTTGTACTGATACGGCGAAAGGACGCCGCGCTCGTTCAGCGCATCGGCGATCCGAGCCGCCGCCATGCCGTCGAGCTTCATACGGAAAATATCGCAGACGACATTGGCGGCGTAATCATCGGGTTCGAGCCTGTTGTGGTTTTCTTCAGATTTCTTATAGCCATAAACGCAACACGCGCCGACATAATCGCCGCTTGCCCGTTTCACATCGAGCGCGGAACGGGTCTTGACGGAAATATCGCGGCAATAGGCGTCATTTATAATGTTTTTCAAACTGACGGTGAGGTCGCTGCCGCTGTCATTCAGCGTGTCGATATTGTCGTTGATTGCGATGAACCTAACCCCGTAAGCCGGGAAGATACGGCGCAAATAACGCCCCATTTCGATGTACTCGCGTCCGAGGCGAGATAAATCTTTCGTAACGCAGCAATTAACTACGCCGTTCTCAATATCGTCCATCATTTCCTTGAACGCCGGTCTGTCGAACAGCAAGCCCGACCAGCCATCGTCAATTTTTTCAGAAACAACCTCAATCTCCGGGTGGTTTTTCAACCACTCGTCAATCAGTTTGCGTTGGTTCGCTACGCTGTCGCTTTCGCCGGGTTTGTCGTCCGCGCTCGAAAGGCGGATATACTTCACGGCTCTGTATTTGATTTCACTCATGTTCGCACACTCCTTGATTTACTTTCCCGTAAATCAAGGGCGGCGGGTATTGCTATCTTTTCCAATAACAATTATGCCGCGTATAAACAGGAAAGTCGATTTTGCCGTTCGTCTGTTCCACAGAGTCATGCCATGCCCCTTTGCAGGCAGTCCTCAAACGAGGGGCCGTCATCGGGGTGTATAGTCGTAACGTCCCAATCAAGACACATAAAATGATTGGGCGTTTTTATTTGGCGCACAAATTCAACGAAACGCTCGCGCTGCGGCAAGGCTTTATCTACTTTGATTTCAGAAATGTCCACCAAGTCCTTGTTATCAGTTGGGTTTTGCATTATCTCAACCTCCAAAAACCCCTTTTCCCAAGTCGGGAAAAGGGGTGGGAATAATAATGTTTATGCGGTTCGCGGATTGTCCTATCACTTATTTGACTTGAACTCCCTATACCGCCGTATGTAGTCATAGGACGCGCCAAAGACGCTCCGGGCGGCGCGGACAATCTGCGGCTCGAATGGCTCGACAGTCGCAAGTTCCTGTTCGGCTCTGCTGTTGCAAGGACATCCGACACAACCGGTTCGTTTCAGACCGTAAACCTCGTAACAGTCGGAGTAGCGTATACCGCGCCATTCTTTGTAAATAGCTTTATCCTCGTCAGTCCAGTACCAAAGAGGGCGGTATTTATCCGGCCTGTTGTCGGTGCGTGGGGAGAAACAGGTTTGAATACTCCCGGAGCGGCGACCTCCCTCGGCTTGGCGCATACCGTTTACGAGCAGGTCAGGGTTATATTCTTTACCGAAGTCGTCCGCTGTCTGCTTTTTCGCGTAATCACAACATTTCTCCGAGATTGTGAAGCCCGGAGCGTTCGCCATGATAAACTCGCGGAGCAGTTTATAGCGTTGAATGTCATACTTTGATTTGCCGGTGCTGCTGAGTGGGCGGCGGCTGAAATACCAATCGAGCGCGGATTTACAACGTCCGTACCGTTCCTCTGTTGCGTTCTCCGGCAGGTCGTTCCAGTCAAAGTCGTGCGTTTGAAGCCGTTGCATCATTTCGCTTACATCCTTGCTGATGAACGGCACACCGTATTCACGGCACACAACAGGAATTGTCTTGCGTGGTCTGCGGCGTATGATAGTCACGCTGTATTTCTGCTCCAACTCGTCAAGATGCCGCTTTGTCGCGGCATATTCCAAGCCGGTGTCGAAGAACACATAGACCAACTCACAAAAATCAGGCTTGACGAGTTCAATCAAGTCCATGACTATATCGCTGTCAGAGCCGCCCGACACAGAAACGGCGCATTTTAGGTGTCTGCCTAAAACAGAGGGTGCTTTGAGCAGGGTATCGTAGATGTGCATATTTCGCGGCGCTGTATCTAACAGCGCGTTCATATCGACCATTTCAATTCTCCTTTACATGGCGCAAGCCCCTTTTCCCAACTTGGGAAAAGGGGTTTGTGTTGATTGCGTTATTTCCGCTGTGTTGCGCGTTACTTATTCCATCCAGGTTTCCGCTTAATGCGCCCGTTCTTAACGGCTTCGGCGCGAATATCATCACAGCAGCAGACGGAACGCCCGCAACCGCGTTTTTTGCCTTTGCCTTTTTTCTTGTTGTATAAGCAGTATTCGCAGTCGCAATCCTCAGCAAAGTATTGGAAACGGTTATGTATCCGTGTATTCGTTGACATTTTCAAGTCCTCCCTTAATTTTTCAGGCAACACGAAAATGCCCCTTTTCCCAAGTTGGAAAAGGGGCTTGCAGTCCGGTTATGAAGTGTTCCGGGGTGTTCAGTTATATATTGACAGCCACAGCCGAGGGCGCATCCGATGTGAGGACAGTTGATACGCTCTTGCTCCACAGGTCATTGGCAAGCTGCCGGTCAAGGTCTTTGGGCGCGGCGCATAAATAGCTTCCATCGCCGTCTGTTTCAAGCCAGTAGGACAACGCACCGTGCTGTATAAACGCCGCCGCCTGGTCGCGGAGCGTTTCATACTGCCATATCAACCGGGAAAGCGGCTCGCTGTCTGAACCGGGTATGCTTTCATTGGCAAGCAGTTTCATTGCCTTGCGCCAAACGGAGCCGAACACAGCCGACGCTTCATTCTGTAACGCCTGCCTTTCCGGGTTAGAGCCGAAGTAGCGTTGCTGTCGGTGCTGCCTTTCTATATCCGCGCCGTGTTTGACCTCACGCAAGCCGCAGACAGCTTTATATATCTGATTGGTTTGCGTCTGGATAAGCTCTTTTTGCCGTTCAATATCCGGCACATCGTAGACGGCGGCGGGTATCAGCTTATTCAAGTCAAGCTGTGAAATATCGGCGGCGTACTTTTCCTGTACCCATGCCAGCAATTCACCGGCTTTTATACGGAATACCTCGCCGCGCAGTATCAGGGTGATCCTGTCCGCGATGTTGCGGATATTCCGTAAATGCCTTTCCGTGTCCGCATCGAGGTCAACGGCGTTACGGCCTGTAAGCCCGCGAAAGAGTTTTGTGTTTTCGTCCGTCAGCTTTTTTGCCGACTTCCGCGCCGCTCTGCGGGCGGTTTCATATTGGAAAGCCGTGTTGTCTATGGTTTCCAACAGCCCCGGCGCGGTCGCATTTGACAGTTCCGATTTGTATACGCTCCGCGCCGCCGCGTGAAGCCTGTGCGCCTCGTCTATAATCAGGATTTGATAATTTGAGATTAAGGCGCGTTTTCCTTTTGCGCGGCGTATAGCGTCGGTGAGCAGATAATGATGGCTGCACACATGAATATCAACAGACCGGGATTGCGTTTCCTCATTATATATAAGGTAGCGGCAATCTTCTTTATAGGAGCATGAGTCAGGACAACGCGCCGGCACGGAGATTTTTGATTTCATTTGCGGCGTCAGGCCGTCCACGTCCGCGAGGTCTATCGACGCGGAGGGTGACAACAGCCTATTCAATATTTGCCTTGCGCTGCGGTCGCGCTCGAACGGAATACATAACCGTACATTGCGCTCACATATATAATTGCTTCTGCCCTTGCGGAGCGCGGCGGTCAGTGGACGCTTGATAACCCCCGCGTCAAGTAAAACTTGTGACAGTACGGGGATATAGTCGTTTACCAGCGTCTTTTGAAGCGCGGCGCTCGAAGCGGCTATGACAATCGGCATATACCCCATATCCGCGTAAGCCATTTCGGGGTATATGCTAAAATTGTGAAAATCGTTAAGCCGTCCGAGCTTGGCGATCACTGCGGGGATAAGGTATGCGAGCGTGTTATCCATGTCGGCTTCCGTTTCCGCGTGAGCCACAGAGCGGCGGTAAATGCTGTTCAGAATGTGCTTTGAGTAAGTAATCTGCTCCGGGGGCATCGTGTAGCCGCAGCGGGGCAGTACGCTGGTGATGATTTCTGAAAGTATCTCATGCGCTTTGCGTATCTCCATCCGTTCGCCAAACGGCCTTTCAACCTCCAACCGTCCCGCACCGGCGATACGCGACGATTTAATATGCGCCACCATTTTCTCTATATCAGACGGAGAGAGCGGGTCGCTTTGGCGCGAGAGCGTTAGCGGCTTGTCTGTGTTGACATTGACGGCGGTATAGGTATATCCGTAATCCGTTTCCAATTCGTATAGGATACACTCAAACGCTGTCAGTATCGGTATGCCGTGACTGGAGTCCCGTATGATTGGGTCGTCCGGCAGAACGCGGGAGATTTCATGTTTCAAGTCAACCATTTTAATTCGCATCCTTTCGTTTGATTTGGCGGTTCTGTGGTACGCCGAGGACGGTTGCCCTCGGCGCAGTAGCAGAACCGTCAAGATTGTTCTATTGACGGTAGAAAATAATCATGTTCTGCTTGCGTCCTATTTACCCCATTACCCGGACGCAGGGGAAACAGCAGGCTATGGCGTGAACGCCACACACGAAGGTTCCCATCGGCTTCCACCGTCACGAACCTACCCGGTCTGCCCCTTTGGGCTATCCGGCTCTGGTTTGTCAGAGGTTGTATCATTGTCGCCGCCGCGCCTTGTGTCTGCCCTTGCCGTAGAAACGGCGTGAGGGGCGCTAACGCCCATTACAGGCGGTCGTCGCGCTCAACGCGGCGGGTTTGCAGTACCTACTGTTCCGAATATGACCGGCGTGAAGCCGGTGTTTGTCAAAGAGCGGTGAGAGGGCTATCAAGTCCTCTCACCCAATGCACTTAGAAACCCGTTTTGGTAAGTAGTTTTTAGCCGTTTGCCAAAAACTTTTTAATTTTCTTTTCTGCCGATCCCAAGCTGTACACCACCGCGACATGGGAAACCCTCTCCATTTCAGCGATTTCCCGTGTTGTCTTGCCCTCAACGTGGTGAAGAACATACCGCCGCCGCTGAACATCGGTGAGAACGTCCAAAGCACGGTTTGATGTTTCTACCCGCTGTTCGTACCGTTCGGCTTCTGCTTGCGCGTCAATTTCGCCGATAAGCATTTCTTCCGGCGAGGGCGCATAACGCTTTATGGCGGCACTCGCCTCGTCTAAGGGCGTGTTCTTCTTGGTTTGCGCGTTTTCGGCTTTCACTTGACGGAGATAGATGCTGTCCGAGAGTTCTTTCAGCGCAAGGAAGTCAGCCTCGGACTTGCTGGGGTTCTCCGCGAGGTAATCCTCCAATGTGTAGGTTGTGGTCGTACCGTCAGCGAAGCGGTACACGATGCCTTCGCTAAACTTGTTCAGCGCGTAATCGCTGTCTTTGTAGTTTTTCATTTACCTTTCCTCCGTTCGATTTTTGAAGTGGTCAAAATCGAACGGGGAAGGCGGGGAACGGCAGCGCGGCATTTCAATCACCTCGCGCGTATACACGCTGCGGAGGATTGAATGACCTCGCTCACTTAGGGATAAATAAAAAGCCACTTGTCGAAACTCCTTTCTGGAGCCTGACAAGCGGCAATATATTTGTGTTTGGTAAATCAAAAAGCCCGACAGGACAGCAACACAAAGTTGCCGCTTGTCGGACTCGTAAACATAGTAACCGTGATTAACGGTTATGCGGACTCGGTACGGGCGCTATATGCGCCTTATGAATGATACCTACCCGCCTGTGTCAAGTTTTGATAAAACGGTGGCTATGATCCCCCGCACTACATCCGTTGGCGCGACGCCTCCATTTCAGGCGCTTTTTAGCAGATTCCGTGCCGGTGCGGGTTAGTCGCCCTTGCGGGCGATAGCCGTTCAGTTATTCAGTTTTGGATAAATCCGTGGCGCACTTACGCCGCCATGTAGATAATCCCCACCTCTCTGCGGCAGCAACCGCAGGGTATGGCTTCGTGCCATTTTATCTTTTTCTTTCGCGGATAGCAGATAAGTTCGAGTTTTTCTGTCTTATCTACGACCTTGAACAGTCCGCCGCAATAGGGGCATTTGATTTCCTTCTTTTCCGCTGTCTTATAATGCTTTGCCCTGCGGAAAGCAAAATGGGGCATAAACTCCGGCACGTTGCCGTAAACGAGTATCGCGCACAGTTCTTCATCTTCGTTCTCCGGGGTTACTTCCAAGCGTGGGTTTACTTCGAGCCGCATTTCATCATCTCCCTGTAAGTTTTGACGTTAACATTTTACGTTCAGAACAAACTGAACAGCAAGGGCAAAAAAAGAGGGGCGGTTTTTGTGTTACGGCAACAACCCCAATTCTTCTAAACGGTATTTCATCGCTTCGTTTGAAACACGGAAAAACTTGGCGAGGTAATCAACGACGTTGCCCTGACGGACGTTATTGTAGAACGCCGATTTTACCGTGCCTTTCGGCATCAGGATACGGCAAGCCAAGCGGTCGGCCTGACGCTCGACGGCTTTGTCGGATTCGGAGCTTCTCACGGTTGTTTTGGTCTTAGCCGCCATTTCGCCAAGCTGTGTAAAATAGTCCTTGTCGATTACCCAATGGGATAACTCATGGGCGCAGGTATAGTGATACCGTCCGTCGCTGCGGCGGTTGTGCAGGCTCATGTCAATGATAATCGTGCCGGACTTAAAAGGAACCAACTTATAACCCTCGCCGTTCCTGCGCTCGTAAATCGGAACCATGCAATCCTCAAACACGGTTTCGCCCAATATGCGCCCGTTTTTGCGGATATACTGAAAATCCAAGTCCAATTTATACACTTGCTCAATGATGGCTTCTATGGGTATGGGCGCGGGTGTGTGCAGTAACGACGGGTCACACTTCGATATGATGTTCCGCGCGATTACGTCCAACGCTTCATTTCGGTATAGGTTTTGGTTCATTCCCGCTTGTCCTCCTCCTGTTGTTCGCTTCGCTTTTTCAGCTTTTCTATAAACTCTATCCATTCCTCATCGGTGGCGTCCACGTCCTTTGCCACGCGCAGGGCGATTTTTGCGTACTCGTGAGCCGTGATGTACTCCGGCAGATCTCCGGGGATAGCGGTGTAGTTCTTTGAGTCAGCCGCCAAGTCGTACATTCGCTCCTGTTCCTGCTTGTCCAGTTTCAAAATCCGGGCAAGGTTTTCCAATATCTCTTGTTTTGGCGCGGCGTCGCGCCCCTTTTCAATGTTGCTCATGTAAACCGGGGAGAGATTCAAAAGCTCCGCCATTTTACGGAGCGAGATGTAGGGTTCCATTTCCACTCGTTTTCCTCGTATAAAAGCGCCGAATGTAATATCATCGCGCATATATGACAGCCACCGCCTTTCCACCTGCCTGTTCAGAGTAATCTGAACGCCTAAGTATATTATAGCGATGGGTTACACATTTTGCAAGAGTTTTTCATCGTTTAATGATGAACTGCGCGTATTTGGACACAAGACGGGTTTTTCTGTCGAAGAAACCTTGATTTTGCTGGCTTTTCACGCCACAAAACTTTTAGGCGTTTCGGCGCGTCAGGTCGGCTTCCCCGCGATGCGGCGGGCGAGGGATAGGTACTCCGAAGCAGCGCTGTCCGGCGAGAATATTTCGATTCTGCCGCCGAATGAGAACACCCATCCGAAAAAGGTTTGGCTGACCGATATATCGACGGTAGCGGTAAAATGTCCCTTGTCCAGTATTTCCGTCTCCACGTCCTCGCCGAAGCGGTCTATGATACTTTTCATAAGGTCGTTTTCACATTTGAGCGTGACCCTTTGGAGCGCGGAACCGTCGTACATTTGAAACACGGATTTCGTGTACAGCTTGATGTCGAAACCCTCCGGCATGGGGATGGCGGGAGCGTCGGACAGTTTAGGTGTCGCTATCCTGTCCACGCGAAAGGTTATGACCTTGCCATGCTTATCGGAATAGCCGACCGCGTAATACCTGTCGCTGTTCCACAGCAGGGCATAAGGGCTGAACGTGTATGTATGCCGGTTGTGTTTATATTCTTTTTTCTTGTTGCGGTCATAATCGTAATACTTGAATACGACTTGCTTCCCGGCGTTTATGGCGGCATGGAGCAAATCCACCGTGAAATACGTCCGCTCATTTTCCGTTTTGACGTGCTTCTCGACATAAAGCTGACGGTTCAATTCGCCTGCCTGTTGGGTACTGGCAAAAGCGGTCAGTTTCTTTATTAGCGCGGCGCTTTTCTTCGCAGTGATGAATTTAGATGCTTGCACGGCGTCCACGAGCAGTTTCAATTCCGGCAGTTCAAAATGCCGGTCGCCGATGAAATATTCATGCCGGTGTCCGGCGTTGCATATCACGTCAATACCGGATTCAATTAGTTGCTCGATGTCCTGTATGACTGTCTTACGGCTTGCGGCGATGCCATCTTTTTCGAGATAGGCGAGTATGTCCGGCATTGTCGCGGGGTTGTTTTCGTCCGTCCGCGTTTCGAGGAAATGCTTGATATACAGTATTCTACTTTTCTTTTCGGTCATTACCGTCACACCCCCAATCTAATACGAGCAAAGCGGCACATCATATGTCTGGCCTGTTTGCCGTTTACCGTGACGCAATGTTTGTTATGAACACTTCAGTTAATTTTTGATGCGATATTATTGGCAAATTCTTTTGCATTTTCTAAGTCCATTGTATCGGGATGCCCTTTATTGTCCGTTCCTATTGAAGCCCCTTTGCAAACAAACGGTTCTCCAAGTACATTTACCCCTTGTTCCTGTAAAAGTTTCTTTATTTGCTCTCCAATTTCAGAGTGGTTGCCGTATGTCCCAAAAGCAGCGGCATTTTTCACGATTTCGGGATTTATCTCCTTAATCAATGCGCTGGCTTTTTTATGCGGCTTATGAGAATAAATGCCACTCCCTACAAAAAGCAAGTCAACAGATTCAGAAAACACTATTTTTTCTTTCCCTATCCGCTCCGCCCTAATATCGAACGCTTCCGCTATGGCCGTGGCAACTTTCATCGTGTTGCCTTTGTACCCGGAATGATAAACTACCCTGATATTCATTTTCCGATCCCCTTCACTTAAAGATTTAATGGTTAATGAAAATCCATGTTAATAACGACTTTTCCCTGTGCATGGTCTTGAACAATATGACGGAGTGCTTCGGATATATCTTGCGGACTATACACTTTATCAATATGAGGTTGGATTTTCCCTTTTTCTGCAAAGGCTTTAAGGTCTGATAAATACTTTATTTTTGGTAAAAGCGGATAAGCGGAAGCCTTAAACTTTTTACTTCCGATTGAATGAAACGGTATACCGAAAACGCTCATAATTGCTTTTGTTGTGCCGCCTACAAAGATATATGTCCCATACTTGTTCAAGATATTTTTATATGCGCTTAATGGATGGTATCCGTTTACGGCGATAATAACATCATACCTTTTTTCGCTTTTTGTTATGTCCTCATGTTTGTAATCTATAACATAATCTGTACCGATACTCCGCGCCATTTCAAGATTTTTTGTACTACAAACTGCCGTAACAATGCCGCCTTGTGCTTTTGAAAGCTGAACGGCATATTGCCCGACGCCACCTGACCCGCCTTGAATCAAAACTTGCTGACCCTCTTGTACTTTTGCAGCATAAACAGCACCAAGCGCGGTTATTGCGCCGACTGGAATAGCTGCCGATTGCTCGAAAGAAAGATTGGTTGGTTTTATGCAGATTTCTTTTTCATTTGCAACGGCATACTCGCCCCATGCGCCCTTCATGCTTGCAGTCAACCCGAAAACTTCGTCACCTTTTTTGAAATACTTAACATTTCTCCCCACTTCCTCTATTACGCCTGACATTTCAATTCCAATTATTTTTCCTCTTGCTCCCATAGCAATATCCATAAGAAAAGCAAAACCGCCTGCTTTTCCCTTGTTAATATGTTTTGTATAACGCATATACTCCATGTTTGTAATTGCGGAGGCTTTTACCCTGATTAACACTTGATTTGGTTTCGGTACAGGCTTATTAACATCTTGTATTTTCAAGGCTTCTAATGAGCCTGATCTCGTATTTACAATACCTTTCATGTCCTCTATTCCTCATTTCTATTTTTATAGCAAATCGGTTGCGCTGACATCAGGATGGTGATATTGCCCTTTAAGCATACGGCTGGTTATCGCGTGTTGAGGACACCAATTCGCACAGGCGGTACAAGCGATACAGTTCTTGCCACGGACAGCTTTTCCATTTTGGAGTATGAGATTATTCGTCGGACACAATTTACAACACAGGCCACAACCTCCGCATTTTTCCGTAACGGTCATACGGGTGAGCGGTCGGTACATGAAGGACAATCTTGTAAAGTTTTTTGGTAGCGTGGTTGAGCCGTGCGGTGTATAGTTTTCGTGCCTGTTCTCTATGGCTTTGGAAATCTCTGCGATTCTTTTCGGTACTGCGCTGAGAACGGCATCCACATCTGCTCTTTCTTGAAAACTGCTTGGCATGGATATGTCATAGGCCAGAGCCAACTTCACATTATGCTGTACCAAAGCCAAATTGATATTTTTGAATCCCTTTTTGTTTTTGCCGCTGCTTGAGGTAAGCACGGCGAAAACATGGACGTTGGGGCTTGCAAATGACAGCTTTAGGATAAACTCTTTCACCACTTTGGGAATGTCATTCAAGTAAACAGGAGCGATTATACCGATTTGTGAATCCGTAACCTCGATTTTGCTTTCATCCTTGAAGTTCGTAATAAGCTCCGGCTTTACGGAAAAGTATGAGCCAACTTTTGTGGCAATCGAATAAGAGTTTCCACTACCCGAAAAACAAAATATTTTCACAGCCCATTCCTCCTTGACAATTCGACAACGTGTTGTATAATCATATTGTACAGCACCCAGACTAATACATCAACCGACAATTTTTGATTATCTGTCGGGTAATAGGCCGGTTGTGCGTTTGCGAAAGGAGCAGGATATGAAAAAACAGCCTGAGATAACAGCGAGGACGAAGAAAGCCTTTGTAGATGCCTTCTGTGAGATATACAGTCAAAAGCCGATTGAAAAAATATCTGTTCAGGAGATTGCGAACAAGGCAGGATACAACCGCAGTTCTTTTTACCAACACTTTTGCGACATCTATGAGTTGTTGGATTGCCTTGAAAACGACGTACTGGATTCCATACACCAAAAGTTGCATGATGATAAGAAAGGTATTCAAGAAATAATGTCCCTCTTTGATGAAAAAGAGGTCTATCTAAAAGCCTTGTTCGGGGATTACGGCAGTAACCATTTTATAGAGAAGTTAAAAGCGAGTATACCCTTTGAAGCGCACAACTTGAATACAGCAATAGACGACCCGATGACGCCTTATTTAATGGAATTTCACTTGTCTACATCGTTTTCCCTGTATCAGCTCTGGCATCGGAGGAAAAGGGATATATCACAAGAGGATTTGCTAAGTTTGATACTTCGCTTGTACACAGGCGGCATATCGGCAATTAACGATTAAGAAATGTTCTCGCCTTTGGGAGCCTACGCTCCCGAAAGTAAACTGATTTCCTTTCCCCGCGCCGTAATGCAAAACCCGCCACCCACTGTCAACCAGCTTGCGGCGGGTTATTGCTACACTACTGATTCACATTGTATGTGTTAATCTTCCCACTGCATTTCGCCTTTCTCTATTTTTTCGAGTATGCCCGCCCATTCATCAGCCGTAAACCGTTTTTCATCATTACGGCTAACGGAGATTAAACCGAAAGACATTAAAACGTCGTTACTGGTATTTACATTTGTTTCAATTCGTTCCTCTTGACGGGGTAATGGTTTTTGTTCTTCTATTATTTCATATACCGCCGATGCGTCGTTTCCATCGTGTCGTGGAACGAGAGCAAGATTATCGTCCGGGAGTTGAATTTCACTCGCATCGTTCCCATCGTGACGTTGACCGAGGGCAATACTTTCTTCCATAGTCAGATACGAACCTACATCATGGCGGTACAATTCAAGAATATTCATTGCACCGCTTTCAATTACGGCTGTATATGTTTCTGTGCGGTCTTTATTTGTAGCCGATACAAGCCATATATCACCGTATATTGAATCCCTATAAAAGTCAGAAATAATCGTCAGACCGTTGAGATCATCGCGGTATTCAAGCAATACTTCCGAAATGAATAGAGCTTCCACTTCTTTCATTTCAATTATCAAAAAATCATCTGCCAGAGCGTCAACATAATCAATACGCTCACCGCCCAAATTATCCCATGATATAGGTGGTACATAGGCAGGATTTTTTTCATTAGTCTGTGCGTTAGCGGAAGAAGCCGCCAAAACTCCGACGGTCAGCACAGATACAAGCACAACGGCTAATATCACGCTTGCAAGAGTCAGTTTCTTGTTTTTCATAATAGATTCGATCCTTTCATGGGTCGCATTTTTGCTGAACCCGTTATATAGTGGAGCAAATTTGCTCCTTTGCTCTACCATGCCGATTAGCATATAGGCATAGTCTTTTTTTGTTTTCGCTCCGAAACGGCGTATTACCGCTTCGTCACAGGTAAGCTCTAAATCGCGGCTTGCCAGTACGAACATCAACCATACCAAAGGATTGAACCAATGGACGCATAATGCAACGGCTAAAAGTATTTTCCAAAGCGCGTCATAACGCTTGATGTGATGGTATTCGTGGGTAAGCACATAATTCATAAGCTGTTTGTCGTTCATGTCCATAGTCATTGGCAAGATTATCCGGGGCTTGAATATTCCAACGGCAAGCGGCGATATTATCCTATCTAACTGCATTATCTCAACGGGGCGTATATGCTTGTGTTCCGCAAGCCATTCATTCAAAAAATCGTTGTCGCGGACAGTCGTTGCAAAGCGCAATCTCTTGTGATTCCTGTAATGAATGACCGCAAAGAAGATAAAGGCGGCAAACATACCCGCAAGCCATAGAATCGTTGTCGGGGCTATAGTTGGCATTTTGGTCTGTACCGCGTCCATAATCACTTCCGACGCTCCCGGTATTTCCGTTATCCCTGTTGGTAAATCTTCCGTATAAACGGGGCTTTCGGCAACGGGCAGTATTACAGCGGTATCGGGCAACACAACATTTGATACTTCGCCAATAATACTTGGAACGCTGAACGGCAACGGGATTGAAATGGGTACAAGTAAACGGAAAAGCGCAACACCCCACAATACGAGGAACATTTTTTTCGGCAGTCTGTTCAAGGCAACGGATCGGATTAAGACAACGACAATCACAAGCCCTCCGGCTGATAGGCTCATTTGCAGAATACCCATATTCACCACCTCACTTTAAGCCGTCAACAAATCGTTTCATACGTTCTATTTCTTCCGGCGATACTTTTTTGCCGCTAAACAAAGCCGAAATAAGTAATTCCGCAGAACCGTTAAACAATTTGTCGATTAGTTCCGTCGCTTCGTACTGCTGTACTTGCTCCTTTGTGATTACCGCTTTACAAGAAAAATCCGACCCGTAGCGTTCAATCGCCCCCTTGTCAATCAGTTTCCCGATAACGGTGTACGTTGTTGTGCGGCTCCAGCCGACTTGTTCTTTCATGGCTTGAACAAGCTGACCCGCCGTTAAGTCACCTGCTTTCCATAAGGCTTCCATGACCTTTAGTTCTGAATCAAAGACTTTGATTCCCATGTAGGTTCCTCCTGTCTATTGCAATCGACATTTATAGTCTATCACGATAGACGCCGCTTGTCAAATACTTTTTCAAAAGGAATTTGTAAACATCTTATGAACCCACGGAAAGGAGCAAGGAAACGATCCGAAAGAGGGGTGGCGAATGACAGTTAGATACCATCATTCGCCTTGTGTTGTTTATGCTATTTCGCCGTATTTCTTTTCGCGGTATCAACCTTTTCCATAATGGACTTGAAAACATCACCAGACGGTGTTAATGCGCTGTTTTTGATAGCGTCGATTGTTTGCTTCCTACTGACAGGCGCGTTTGCTGTAACAACATTACCGTTCGCCGTTTGCATTGCGGGCATAAACCGGGTACGATTTGCGAAAAAGACTGCCGTTGTTGCGAGAAGGGCGATACCGCCAACAACCCATATCCATAAGTCGAAACCGCTTTTATCACCCCCACCTGATCTGCCCACATCTAAACCGATAGCATCATCAACATTCATGTCTTTTTTTGCATCTTCAGGATTCCAATCGGGATTATCAATGCGTGGATCGGTTTCATAACCAAATGCTTTATACCAATCAGGGTCATCATAAAGACTGGCTGTGCTTACGTTAGGGTTGCTTTGAGCGGCAGGGTCTGCTTCGGGGTCAACTTCTTGTATGGGCAATGGGTCATCAACATTTTCGCCTATGCCTGTGGTTGCGTTAGGATTACTCTGTGCAGCGGGGTCTGCTTCGGGTTCGCTTTGCGCGTAAGCGGTCAAAGATATACTAAGACACATCAATACCGCAAGGATTGTCATAAACTTTTTCATAGTGATTCGCCTCCTGACAGTAATTTTTTGAGATTGCCTATTGCTTTCTGATACCGCCAAAGCACCGTCCCCAAAGGGATACTCATTATTTCGGATATTTCGCGGAATTTCAATGTTCCGATAAGGTGCAAGGTTACGATTTGACAATCTTGCGCTGTTAGGGTTTTCAGCGCGTTCTCAATGTCCATACGCATTGCAACATCGTCTAACGGTTGATGTACGGTATTCTCGGCATCATCGAGCGATATGTGCTGCGATTGCTTCCTCACGCTGTCTATTGCCAGATTGCGCGCCATCTGAAAAATATACGCACGAGGATTTTTGATTGAAGGTTCGGGCGGCGACATGAATAGCTTGACGAAAACTTCTTGCAACACATCCTCTGACGTTGACTGATCCCATGTGATACGGAATACAACCGTAAAAATCGGAGTTTGCATATCCTTGTAGAGTTCTTCAAAAGCTGCTTGATTGCCACCGCGTATGGCTTCAAGGCTACGAGTTAATTGTTCATTGTTCACCACTAAACCTCCCTTCACCTACTATGACGAATATTCTTGTTGAATTATTGGTGTTCTGATAAATAATTTTCAATAAGATAGATTGGAGCAAAATCGATGGAGATCATCCTTGCTACTCGTTTCTGCCGCTTATTTCATTTTTAATTGTTTGTACCGCCCATTTTTCCGTTTCCCACAGACAAGAGTGAAGCGACGCACCATAGGCGGAACGGGCTATTTTTTCTTTATCGCTTCGGCAAAAGCCTTTACGTTAATAGGATTTGTGTCTACAGGAATTTCACAGCTCGCGCTAATCATGTTTTTGTTGTCGCCACATTCTAAGCACATTGTAACGGCTTTCGCTACGTCCATTTTAGTACCGCGCAGCATAATCCCCACAGGGTCAATATTTCCGTTTATGGACACCTTGCCGTTGCTGGTCTGTATGGCCTTTTGATAATCAATAATCCATTCAATATCTATAATGTCAGCGCCGGTTGTCAGCATATCGTTAAAAATACTTGTTGTGTTCCCGCATATATGCAGCTTTACCTTGCCGCCAAGTTTGTGAATATCATCAACAATCCTTTTCTCGCAGGGTAAAATCATTCGCCTGTAAATATCCGCTCCTATAAGGGACGCAGGGGCTTCGCCAAGAGCTATGATGTCAGCGCCCACCATAACTTGCGCTTTTGCAAAACTCAATGCCTGTGTAGTGCAAATCTCTAAGACCTCTGCGATAAAGGCGGGTTCCTCGATTAAATCCGTGAGTGCTTGCTGCATACCCCTAAGACAAACCGTTTGAACCAACGGCCCCGCTACCAGACCTATAATCGGGCATTGGCCTTTTACACGGCCTCTATACATTTCAATCGTTCTAATCCGGCTCAACATTCGCTTTGATTCTCCGATGTCCCTTGCTTTTAGCTTCTGTATATCAGAATAATCCTTTAGGAATGGAACACGGCTGACCGGGTTTGAATTGTGAGGGTATTCGATGATTGC
>Ga0082212_10002585_pt1 | contig 26265 bp, 26 predicted proteins | sample TergutNt197P3_FD_71548 | JGI IMG/M metagenome (GOLD analysis project Ga0082212, IMG submission 71548) | Neocapritermes taracua P3 segment gut microbial communities from Petit-Saut dam, French Guiana - Nt197 P3 | ecosystem: Host-associated > Arthropoda: Insects > Digestive system > Gut ...
TAGAAAATGGCACAAATTACAATCACATTGACGAAATCTCCCATTGCACGCTTGCCAAAACAACGTGCAACGGTCAAAGCGCTTGGTCTTGGAAAGCTTGGCAGCTCTGTTGTCAAAGAAGACACAGCAGCAAACCGCGCGCAGGCAGCATCTATCGCGCATCTCGTCACAGTGACGGAAGGTGGCAAAACACTTTCAAAACCTGTGAATAACAAAGACGCAGATAAGAAACCTGCAGCGAAGAAAGCAGTTGCTAAGCCTGCTGAAAAACCAGTTGCTAAGAAAGAAGCTGGAAGCAAGCCAACAACTGCAAGCCGTGTGTCTGAGATTAAAGAATATCTTGACGCCAATGGTATTAGCTACAGCCCTTCTGATAAAAAAGCAGATTTGCTGACGCTTGTAAAATAAACACTTTGGTATAATAGTGTAGGCGAGCTTGCGAGCAACTCCAGCTCCAACGAGCGTTAGTCTTGCACAAAAGGAGAAAAAATGAAACTTAATGAATTAAAGCCATCAGAAGGCAGTCGTAAGGTTCGCAACCGCGTGGGTCGTGGTACGTCGTCTGGTAATGGTAAAACATCAGGCCGCGGTCAAAAAGGTCAAAAAGCACGTTCAGGCGGTAGCATTCGTCCAGGATTTGAAGGTGGACAAACACCTTTGTTCCGTCGGATGCCAAAACGCGGGTTCTTGAATGTCAATCGCAAAGAATATGCGATTGTCAATCTTGACGTGTTGAACCGTTTTGACGATGGTGCAGAAGTTAATGCAGCAACATTGATTGCTGCAAAAGCTGTTAAAAATGCAAAGTCAGGCGTTAAAGTGCTTGGTAATGGCGAGCTGACAGCGAAAAATCTCAAACTGACAGTCACAAAAATCTCAGAATCTGCGAAAGCAGTGATTGAGAAAAATGGTGGATCTGTTGAGGTTCTGCCTGAGAAATCAGCAGAGAAATAAGACTTCTGGCGATTGAGGAATCAATCGCTGTTTGTCTTTATATTGCGCGGTGTAAAAGCTGCGCACGCAATTATTCTAAATTTCACGTTTAAAGGAATTTTCTATGTTTTTCAAACTTTTATATGACGGCTTTAAGCTGAAAGAAGTGCGAAGCCGTGTATTATTCACGCTTTTCATTTTGTTCGTCTTTCGATTAGGTGCGCACATTACGGTGCCGGGCATCAATGCTGGCGCGTTGCAAGGACTGGCCAATTTGCCTTTCCTCCAGATGTTCAACATGGTGTCTGGTAATGCGCTGCAGTCCTTCTCACTTTTTGCGATGGGCGTGTCGCCGTACATCACGGCATCCATCATCGTGCAGCTGCTGCAGATGGACATTTTACCGGCATTTGTCGAGTGGAGCAAGCAAGGCGATGTCGGGCGGCGAAAACTTAACCAAGTCACGCGATATATCACGCTGGTACTTGCCATGGGCCAATCCATTGGTATCACAGCCGGCTTTCAAGCACTGTCCACGACGAAAATCGTGCCGAATCCCAACTGGCAAACCTACATATTGATTGGGATTATTTTGACAACAGGGTCGATGATTGTGACCTGGATGGGTGAGCAAATCAACGACAACGGTATAGGCAACGGGATTTCCATCCTCATTTTCGCAGGTATTGTATCCAGGCTGCCTTTCGGGTTGATCACCATATTTGAGTACATTATGGAAGACTTCACAAGGATTCTCGTTGGCCTCGTCATGCTGGTCGGAGCGATACTCATGGTTGCCTCGGTGGTATTGCTGAATGAAGGACAGCGACGGGTACCGGTGCAATACGCAAAGCGCGTCGTCGGGCGAAAAGTATATGGGGGGCAGAATACCCACATCCCCCTGAGGGTCAATCAGGCAGGCGTCATCCCCATCATTTTTGCGATGACCATTCTCATGTTCCCGGGGCAGATTGCCAGTTGGTTCCCCAACAGCGCCGGCGCGGTGAGCGTGAGCAATTTCTTTGACCCGAATAAATTTCTCTATCAGGTGGCCTATGCGCTGCTGATCGTGTTTTTCACTTTTTTCTACTCGGCGATCACCCTGAATGTGATCCAAATCGCTGACGATTTAAAGAAATATGGCGGTTTTATCCCCGGGCTGCGGCCAGGGAGGCCTACATCAGACCATTTAGCGAAAATATCTCAGCGGATCACATTGGCAGGCGCTATCTTTCTTGCGCTTATCGCGACGATCCCGACACTGCTTATGCGGTTTACCTCATTACAGCTTGCTTTAGGAAGCACAAGCCTATTGATTGTGGTCGGCGTTGTTCTGGATTCGGTCAAGTCACTGGAATCCCAGCTGATGATGCGGAATTATCAAGGCTTCCTCAAATAACGCAGCAAAGCGGCGATTAACGATTTCAGGAGATTTGAACATGAGACTATTGTTATTTGGCCCGCCTGGCGCGGGAAAAGGCACACAAGCAGAAGCCATCGTGGCGGAGTACGGCGTCCCGCAGATATCCACCGGGGATATCTTCCGTCATGCACAGATGGATCAAACAACGCTCGGGATGCAAGTCAAGAGCTATATGGACAGCGGTTCTCTTGTACCGGATGAACTGACCATCGCGATCGTCAAAGACAGGCTGGCATTAGCCGACTGTGCGAATGGGTTTGTCCTTGACGGCTTCCCCAGGACGAGGGACCAGGCTCTGGCCCTGGACGAAATTCTATCGGATATGGACACGCCTGTGGATGCAGTCATTTTTATCCATGTGGACGTGGATACTCTGGTGGCGCGGCTCAGCGGGCGCAGGATCTGTAGAAAATGTGACGCGGTGTACCATATCATCGTGAACCCGCCCACAAAGGAAGGGGTCTGCGACAAATGCGGGGGCGCTTTGGAACAAAGGGAAGACGACAACGAATCAACGGTACGCCATCGGATGCAAGTCTATGAAGACACGACCAGCGCCATCGCTATGCATTATCAGGAGCAAGGCGTATTGCATGAGATAGACGGGGATCAACCAATGCAAAAAGTGACCTCAGACATTTTTGCTTCCCTGCAAGGCTGACAATTAACCCGGCGCAATCTGTACTCTGTCAACGCGGCTGCTGACAGGCTTTCCCAAAGGAGGAATAAGCTCCATGTCAAAACAAGATGTGATCGAAGTTGAAGGAACTGTTGTTGAACCCCTGCCAAACGCAACGTTCAAGGTTGAGCTTGCCAATGGACATCGGGTATTGGCGCATGTATCCGGAAGAATACGTATGAACTTTATCCGGATTCTACCCGGAGATCGTGTCACAGTGGAGTTGTCCCCTTATGATCTGAGCCGGGGCCGCATCACCTACCGTTTCAAGTAACAACAGGTTTCGCCAAAGGAGGCTAACACTGTGAAAGTAAGACCATCCGTAAAAAAGATCTGCGAGAAATGCAAGATCATCAGGCGCAAAGGCGTCGTCCGGGTCATTTGCGACAATCCGAAGCACAAGCAACGCCAGGGGTAGCATACGCCATGGCTGTTCGCATGATCAAGGATGCACAGAACAGGACAAATAAGGAGGGGAACACATGGCAAGAATAGCAGGCGTCGACCTGCCCAGGGACAAAAGGGTGGAGATCGGGTTGACCTATATTTTCGGGATCGGCAGATCCACTGCAAAGATGCTATTATCTACCACGGGCGTCAACCCGGATACCCGTGTACGGGACTTGACAGAGGACGAAGTCGCGCGCATTAGGGACGCCATCAATGAGAATGTTAAAGTGGAAGGCGATCTCAGGCGGGATGTCTCCATGAGCATCAGAAGGCTGATGGAAATCGGTTGTTATCGCGGAATCCGCCACCGCCGCGGCTTACCTGTGCGCGGCCAGAGAACGAAAACCAATGCCCGCACGCGGAAGGGTCCGCGCCGTACCATAGCCGGCAAAAAGAAATAAGGGGGAGAGACAGAGAATGCCACCTAGAAGATCAGCAAATACAAGGGTTCGACGCAGGGAACGGAAGAATGTGGATAAGGGCATCGCCCATATTCAATCTACGTTTAATAATACGATCGTAACCATAACGGATACCAGCGGCAACGCCATATCCTGGGCCAGCTCCGGTGGGATGGGTTTCCGAGGGTCCAGAAAGAGTACGCCTTTTGCCGCGCAGATGGCAGCGGAGAAAGCCGCGAAGGCAGCGATCGAGCATGGCATGCGCGAAGTAGAATGCTATGTCAAGGGACCAGGCTCAGGCAGGGAAGCGGCGATACGATCCTTACAAGCCACGGGGCTTGAGGTCAGCGCGATCAAAGACGTGACCCCTATCCCCCACAATGGCTGCCGGCCGCCTAAGCGCCGCAGAGTCTAAAACCTAAGGAGGAAAATCGGTATGGCAAGATATACAGGCCCAGCATGCAGAATGTGCCGCCGGGAAGCAATGAAGCTGTTTCTTAAGGGCGATAAGTGCTACACGAAGAAATGCGCCATTGAAAAGGGAAGGGTAACCCCCGGACAGCACGGCTTAAGCAGGAAGAAAGTTACAGAATACGGCACGCAGCTTCGTGAGAAGCAGAAAACCAAGCGGATTTACGGCATGCAGGAAGCCCAGTTCAAGCTTACCTTCAATAAGGCTGAAAGGCAAAAAGGCGTGGTCGGCGAGAATTTTCTGATCCTGCTGGAGCGAAGGCTGGATAATGTGGTGTACCGGCTCGGCTTTGCGAATTCCCGCAGGGAAGCAAGGCAGCTTGTGACGCACAATCACTATACCCTGAACGGGCACAAGGCAAACATTCCTTCGATGATCGTAAAACCAGGCGATTTTGTCTCGGTAAAGACCAAAAGCAAGGACTCCCCCAAGTTTAGGGAAATCAAAGAATTGGCAGCCGGTAAGACGATCCCTTCCTGGCTCGAGTCAGATCCTGAAAACATGGCGGGCAGGATCGTGTCCTTCCCGACGCGGGAAGACATTGACATTCCGGTGCAGGAGCATTTGATCGTTGAATTGTATTCCCGATAAAAGCTATAAGGGGGGCAGCCAATGCTAGAGATAGAAAAGCCAAGAATCGAATGCGTGGAAACCAGCGAGGACAGGCGTTACGCCCGCTTTATGGTAGAACCCTTGGAAAAGGGGTATGGGATCACGCTGGGCAATTCGCTACGACGTATACTCTTATCTTCTTTGCCGGGCGCGGCAGTGACCTCCGTCAAGGTCGAGGGCGTGCTGCATGAGTTTTCCACTATCCCCGGCGTCGTGGAGGACGTCACGGATATCATTTTGAATTTAAAAGCAATGTCACTGAAGGTTATGGATGACGAACCGCATACTCTGCGGCTGGACATCGATGAGGGCGGCCCGGTCACAGCGGGGGATATCGAGCCCAATAGCCAGGTGGAGATCCTTAATAAGGATCTGGTCATCGCCACGCTGGAGGACGAAGCGCATTTATCCATGGAGATCATGGTGGAACGCGGCCGGGGGTACCGTTCGGGTGAGCGTAATAAGAAAGAAGAGCACATCATCGGCGTCATCCCGGTGGATTCCATTTTTTCTCCAGTGACCAAAGTGAATTACACGGTAACAGCGGCGTGGGACGCCACAGGGACGAATTATGACCGGCTCTCCATGGAGGTATGGACAGACGGGTCGCTATTTCCCGACGAGGCGGTCAGTATCTCCGCGAAAATCCTTCATGATTATCTCAAGATTTTTGTCGAACTGACTGAACAGGTTGGCGATGTGGAGATCATGGTCAACCGCGTAGAGGATGAAAAGGACAAAATACTGGATATCAGCATCGAGGAACTGGATCTTTCCGTCCGCTCGTATAATTGCCTTAAGCGTGCCGGGATCAATACAGTAGGCGAATTGATTATGAAAACAGAAGACGATATGATGAAGGTCCGTAACCTGGGCAAAAAATCCCTGGAAGAAGTCGACGAGAAGCTAAGCTCTCTCGGCTTAAGCCTCAGGAAGTACGACGAATAGGGGGAAATACTTGTGGCATACAGGAAACTTGGCCGGAATACCGGGCAGCGCAGGGCATTACTGAGGCATCTGACCACCGCGTTGATCCGTTATGGCAGGATTGAAACGACTGAGCAGAAAGCGAAAGAGCTTCGCTCAACCGCAGAAAAAATGATTACCTTGGGCAAAAAGGGTGACCTGGCTGCCCGGCGTCAGGCTGCTGCCTATATACTCGACGAAGGGGTAGTGAAGCAGTTATTCGACGAGATTGCCCCGAAGTATAAAAACCGCAATGGCGGGTATACACGCATTATCAAGGGCGGGCCTCGGCGTGGCGATGCTGCCATGATGTGCTACATCGAATTGGTGTGAGTAAAAAACAGAATACAATTCCAAAGCAAACGACAGGAGATAACACGGTGGGCGGATTTCGCGCCATTTTGGGATCTCCTTTGTTTCCATTGCGCAGATATTGGACGCGATTCGTTGGCTGCTTGGTTTTCACCCTACTCATTGCAACGGCCATAGGTCTCCCCTATCCCGGGAGGGGGGGATTGTTCGCAGCCAGCGCCGATCTACCCGTGCGTATCCGTGTGGATGGCGTTTTGGTCAGTAGCGGCGACGCGCCGGTCATCGAACAGGGGAGGGTGATGATCCCCCTGCGCTCAGTAGTAGAATGCCTTGAGGGAAAAGTGTTCTGGTATCCGGAAGAGCAGCAGGTTGTAGGCTTTAGGGGCGCAAGGGGATTTGACTTGATCATCGGGGCGACAAGGGCTTACCTAAGCGACGGGACTGCCTACACCCTAGACGCGCCAGCGAAAATCATCGGCGGCAGGACTTATGTGCCGCTGCGTTTCGTATCTGAAGCGATGGGCTGCAAGGTGGAATGGGAGGAAGCCGCCAGGACTGCGGTAATCACGACGACCCCGGTGGATATCGGCAAGGAGTTAGAAGCGCTCACGATCCCCACCTTGCTTCAGATTTCCACGGATAAAGGGAAGTGCAGCGGGTTTTTCTTCTCTAAGAGTGGAGAAGTGATCACCTGCGCGGACGTGATCAAGGATGCGTCCTGGATCAGAGCAATATCCAGCACAGGCGCCGAGTATGAGGCGGAAAAGATGACAGTAGACAGTGTGTTCCACTTGGCGAAGATCAGGCTTAAGTGGAGCCCAGGTGAAGAATTCCCTGTATTTCGGTACTTTGATGACTTTGCCGGGGTAGAGGAAGGGGAGCCAGTCTATGCCTTCGGTAGTGGGATTGACACAGCGGAGGGAAAGCGATTCACTGCAGGGAAGATATGGCGTAAAGAGGCAAATCATGAAGAGCGGGGCGGGATCAGCACGTATACAGTCACCGCAGGCATTACAGCGGCAAGTAAGGGAGGCCCCCTGGTGAAGGAGAGCGGCGCGCTGCTCGGGGTGAATTACTACGCAGAGAGAGACGGAGTGGCGGTATCCTATGCCATCCCTGTGGAATATGTCTTCAGCATGAGGAATCGCTAACGCCGGCAAGGAGAAGGAACAATATTGCGATAGGATGGAGGAGGTACGGTAATGGATGAAATGGAACTGAAGTATGGATGCAACCCCCACCAAAAACCCGCCCGGGTCTTCATCGAGCAGGGTAAGCTTCCGATCAGGGTACTCGGCGGACGGCCTGGCTATATCAATCTATTGGACGCCCTCAATGGATGGCAGCTGGTACGTGAGCTGAAAGAGGCGTCCGGGCTGCCCGCAGCTACCTCTTTTAAACATGTAAGCCCAGCAGGCGCTGCCATTGGGCTGCCGCTGAGTGATGTACTACGGAAGATCTATCATGTGGATAAGCATGCCTTGTCGCCACTGGCGAACGCCTACGCCAGGGCGAGGGGGGCTGACCGGATGTCTTCGTATGGGGATTTTATCGCCCTTTCTGACGTCTGCGATAAAGAGACTGCAGCACTGATCGCCAGGGAGGTCTCGGACGGGGTCATTGCCCCGGGATACGACAGCGAAGCCTTGGCGCTTTTGCAGAAGAAGCGCGGCGGAGGATACACGGTACTGGAGATAGAGGAAGCGTATGCCCCGGCTGATGTGGAGTATAAGACTGTATATGGCGTCACTTTTGAGCAGGGGCGCAATGCTCTGGGAATCGGGCCTAGCCTTTTGGATAACGTCGTTACCGGGAAGAAGGATATTCCTGACGCGAGCCGGCTGGATCTGCTGATCGCTTTAATCACGCTGAAGTACACCCAGTCAAATTCTGTCTGCTACGTCAAAGACGGACAGGCGATCGGGATCGGCGCAGGGCAGCAATCCAGGATCCATTGTACGCGGCTGGCGGGAGACAAGGCTGACGCCTGGTATCTGCGTCAGCATCCGCAAGTCCTGGCTTTGCCTTTCCTTCCCAAGCTGGGGAGGCCGGACAGGGACAATATCACGGACGTCTATGTGTCAAAATATAGCCGTGACATGCTGACCGGAGATATGTGGAAGCAGTACTTCACCAGCATGCCGGATATGCTTACAGAAGAGGAAAAGGAAGACTGGCTAAAAGGGCTAAGCGGTGTGGCGCTAGGGTCTGACGCATTCTTTCCCTTTGAGGACAACATCCAACGCGCAGCAGCCAGCGGCGTAAGCTTTATCGCCCAGCCCGGGGGGTCTATACGGGATACCCAAGTGATCGCGTGCTGCGACAAGTATGGGATAGCCATGGTATTGACCGGGACGCGTCTTTTCCATCACTGACCGGGGAGGCAGCGATGGCTGACGCGAAACAGAATCAGGTGATCAGGGTCTATCTGTGGGATTTGGGCGTGAAAGCTAGGGATAGCGATGAAAGGATTGTCCGATACGCGCAGGACTACACGAAGGAGTATCCTGGGGCGTATGCGGGAAATGACGCCAAGATAGACGCCGCCATGCTGAGGATTGCCAGAGAGGGGAAGCCCTATTTCCCTCATCTGCCCAATCTCCATTTTTCCCTCTCCCACAGTGGTGTGTATGGCGCCTGCGCCCTTGCTAGTCAACAGGTTGGGCTAGATTTGCAGATGCATTCTAATCGTGATTTGATGAAGATAGCCCGTCGATTCTTCCACCAGGATGAATATCAATTCTTGGAGGGGGACGCCTCAACATCCTTTTTTCAAGTATGGGCGGCAAAGGAGAGTTATGTAAAATATACAGGGGAAGGGCTGGCAAGGGGCTTTGGCAGTTTTTGTGTCGTGGATAAGGACGGGCTGCTACCCGCGATGGGCGAAGTGGGATTCTATCATTGCGAGCCGTGGAAAGGGTATAGCATGTGCCTTTGCGCGAAGGATGTTTCCGCAGTGGAGATCGTGCGGATTTGAATCACTGTGTTTTTTGCTGCGCCGTGTTTTGACTATTTACCGAATGGTTATTGTCGTATATAATAACATAGGATAGAAACGCGAGGGGGCAGGAATATGACGGTTGGCGAATATCTTAAGGAATTGCGTCAGGCGAAAGGTATATCACAAAAAGAGCTGAGCGGGCTGACCGGCGGCGAGGTGAGCAATGCCGAGATATCCAGGCTGGAAGCGGGTATCCGAAAGAAGCCGTCCCCGGCTATACTCAAAATACTGGCGCCGCACCTGGGCGTACCGGTAAGCATGCTGCTATCAAGAGCAGGGTACATGGACGATGGACCGACGGAAGGTGTTTCTGCAGCGGATACGGTGCGAAGCGCACAGAAGCCTGACCGCCAGTTTATGCAAAGGCTGGAAATCCTGGAAGAGGAAAGGAGCGCCCTGCGCAAATCCAATCAGGAGTTGAGGGAGGAAGCCAACGCGGCACGCGCACGGCTTCAGCAGGCAGAGGCGGCAGGCCAGCAATGGGAAGACAAGTACAACACGCTGCTTAAGCAGGCGCCAAGCGGAAGCAGGGAGAGCAGCGCAGTCGAGCTAGAAAACCTTGAGCTAAGGGAGAAAAACGATAGCCTGAGGGAGGAGAGCCGAAGGATCAAAGAGGAGACGATCCTTTTGCTGGAGGAGGCGTCATCCCTTCGCGTCGAGTCGGATACGTACCGAAAAAAAGCCTCCACAGCGGAAGACGCGGTAAGAAAAGCCAGGCTGGCACAGGAAGCCGCAGAAGAGGAGCTCCTGGCCCTCAAGGAAAAAGGCGTCATGTTTGCGCCGGAAAACGATGAGGCGCTGGAGAAAGAGTACGAGAAGCTGAAAGACGAGTTGATGAGCGTACTGGAGCAAAAAAACGATCTACAGGATGAGAACGAGAAGCTAAACAGCAGGATCGAGAAACTGGAAGAACAGATCAAAGAGATCCGGGCGAAGGGCGAAGGCGGATTGACGGCGGCTGCCGAGATGATCCAGGAGATCTCGGATATGGAAGACCGGCTGAAAGAAGCCGCTGCGGAGAAAACAAAGCTAGCGCAGGAAAAGCAGGCTGCAGAGAATGAAGCAGAGCGTATGAAAGGACAGCTCTCCGAGGCGGAAGCGCAGAAGGAGAAGCTCATCGAAGATGCGCTGGCATTGGAGAAGGTCATCGCGGATTTCGAGGGAAGCAAAGCCCGGGGCGAAAACGAAGGGCGTGCGGATGAGCTGGCGGCGCTGCAAAAAGAAATCGATGCGCTCAAGGGCAGAGTAGATGAGGCGCAGGCCAACGAGGCCCGCCTCGCCAAGGATAAAGAAGCTTTGCAGGCGGAGCTGTTGGCGGCGAAGGAGACGGTGAAGCTTAACACACCGATGTTGGAATCCATCGGCTCGGTCGAAGCAGGGGGCATGGATCTGGGACGGATCTTCTTGCAGACGACAAAGGACGCTGGCGCGGACGACCTGGATATGCTTGGCCGTCTGATGCAAGCGATGAATAAGGATGTAATCAAAGCATCGGATAAAAAGATGCTTATGGATATTCTGAAGCGGTTCGTTAAGTAGAGCGTTTTGCGGACGGACTTCGTGCGAAGGAAGCGGGGATTGCTATGTCCAGAAAAGTTTTGGTCGTCATGGGGAGCGACTCGGATTGGAAAATAATGGAGTCTGCCGTTGCGACACTGCAGGCCTTTCAAATCGAGGCTGACGTCCAGGTCGCATCCGCCCATCGGGCGCCGGAAAAGGTCCTTGCCATGTCGGCAGACGCCAGGGGGAATGGTTTTTCCGTTATCATCGCCGGCGCAGGAGCAGCGGCCCATCTAGCTGGCGTACTAGCCTCAAAGACGACATTACCCGTGATCGGCGTGCCTCTGAGCGGGACAGCGCTACAAGGGCTCGATGCGCTTTATGCAACGGTACAGATGCCTTCAGGGGTACCGGTGGCGACGGTCGCTATCGACGGGGCAAAAAACGCAGCTATCCTGGCCGTGCAGATTATGGCTGTGCATGATGAAGAGCTAGCCGGTCTGCTGGCCAAAGAGAAGGAAATGATGGCAGGGCAAGTGGAGGAAAAGAGCCAAAAAATCCGGCAGCTTGCCGGGCTGGAGGGATGATCCATGGATTATCAGGCTAGCGGCGTCAGCATCGACCGTGGCAACGAAACGGTAAACAGAATCAAGCCGTGGGTGGAAAAAACACGACGCCCGGAGCAGCTGGGCGGATTGGGCGGCTTCGGCGGCCTTTTTCAATTAGATGTGAGTAAATACAGGCAGCCAGTCCTGGTATCCGGAACAGATGGCGTGGGGACAAAGCTAGCGATCGCCCATCAAGCGGGTATTCACAATACCATCGGCATCGACGGCGTTGCGATGTGTGTCAATGATATCTTGGTCTCCGGCGCAGAGCCCTTATTTTTCTTGGATTATCTGGCGACGGGGATTCTCGAACCTGAGATAGCAGAAGCTGTAGTAGCCGGCGTTTCTGAAGGCTGCTGCCAGGCTGGTTGTGCATTGGTGGGAGGGGAGACGGCAGAGATGCCGGGCTTCTACAGACCGGGGGAGTATGATCTTGCGGGTTTTGCCGTCGGTGTGGTGGAGAAAGAGGAGATCATCGACGGCAGCGGGATCCGTGCAGGGGACGTCCTGGTGGGGGTTGCGTCTTCGGGTGTACACTCCAATGGCTTTTCTCTGACGAGAAAGATTGTCTTTGACCATGCAGGGCTAAAGCTAGGGGATACAGTACCCGAATGGGGCGGCACAGTCACAGAGGTGCTGCTCAATCCCACAAGGATCTATGTATCCTTAGTGATGAAGCTTCTCGCGGCAGGCAATAGGATTAAAGGGATGAGCCATATCACCGGTGGCGGGCTTCTGGAGAACCCAAACCGAGTCCTGCCAAAGGGGCTAGACCTGGAACTGCAGTATGGGAGCTGGCCGGTACCGGGCGTGTTCCGCTGGCTCCAGGACAAGGGTGGCGTCCCGATCATGGAAATGCTGCGGACCTATAATATGGGGATAGGGTTTTGTTTTTACGTGGAGGCGGATCAAGCAGATAGATTCCGATCCGAATTAGCCGCGGCTGGAGAAGATAGCTGGGTGATCGGGCGCGTCGTACAGGCAGAAGCTGCAAATCGCGAAGTCTCTGCTGGATACGAGGGAGCGAATAGGCAAAACGGCGCCAGTGAACCAAGCGCATCAGGCGGCGGCAATGTGACGGTGAAAGGGATATAGGATATCTGGAGGCAGCGCTTTAGACGGACGGAGGGGGTGGGATTCGAACCCACGGAACCTTGCGGTTCACGGCATTTCGAGTGCCGCACGATAGACCACTCTGACACCCCTCCAGGTTATGAATGCAAAAAAACAGCGGCGCAACAACGCAACGGCCAGTACCCATCATACTGGCTTAGGATACTGCTGTCAATAGATGAGAGAAGGCTCCTCAAGGCTTCTCTGCCTGCCTTTGCTTAGCGAAGAATTCTTGCATAAGCTGAAGAGATTCATCTGCATAAAGGCCGCTGCGAATGGAGACGCCATGATTGAAGCCGGGGAACTGCGCGATGTTAATGAACGAGCCACAGGCGCCCATGCGAGGGTCATCGAGGCCGTAGACTAGAAGCTTCAGCCTCGCGAGCACCAGCGCAAAGGCGCACATGGGGCAAGGCTCCATGGTGACATACATCTCCGCGCCGTCCAGACGCCAGTCGCCTATGGTTTTGCCGGCTTGGGCAAGGGCGAGGATCTCCGCATGCGCGCAAGGGTCATGGTCATTCTCCCTGCGATTGTGGCCTCTGCCGATAATCACGCCATCCTTGACGACCACAGCGCCGACAGGGGTGTCGTCATGCTCCATTGCCAGATGGGCTTCATTCATGGCTTCTCTCATCCAAATGCGTTGATCATCAGAGAATTTTGCCAGTACAGACTTCGGGTCAAGGGCAGAGGGCGCCTCCGGGATATCAAGTTTTTCTAACATATGATATAATCACCTCATACAATAAGTAATAGAACTGCTTCGCGTATGGAGGCATAGGCGTATGGTGGAAACTGCAGTAGTTGCCTTGGTCAGGTGCGGGAGCTATGACGAAGGCGAGGTATATCGGTCGGTCAAGGAAGCGATCGGCCTCATCGGGGGCTGGGGCGCTTTTCTCGAGCCAGGGGAGAGCATACTCCTTAAGCCGAATCTATTGAGGAAGGCCGCGCCATCGGAAGCGGTCACGACCCATCCGTCAATCCTAAAGGCAGTGGCGGTATCGCTGCAGGAAGAAGGCTATGGTAACCTCAGCTACGGGGATTCCCCTGGCGGCGGCGCTATGGAGCCTGTCGCGCGGGCAGCTGGCCTAGTGCAGGTGGCGGAAGAGATCGGCTTGCCTGCCGCAGATTTCAGCCAGAGCTCCGTCGTTGCCTCGGAAGGGGTCAACTTCACCTTTTGCCGGGGGGCCCTGGAGGCAGACGCCATCGTAAACCTACCGAAGATGAAGACCCATCAGCTGGAGAGGATAACCGGCGCGGTCAAAAACATGTATGGCTGTATTCAAGGCGCCCAAAAAGCTGCCGGGCACACCCAATACCCGGACGCCATCAGCTTTGCCGGTATGCTGGCGAAGCTGCAGAGGGCGCTAAAGCCGAGGCTTCATATCATGGACGGCGTGGTCGCAATGGAAGGCAACGGGCCTGCTTCCGGGGATCCGGTGAACATGAACGTCATCCTTGCTTCCGCGGATCCCTATGCCTTGGATCAAGTATACTGCAGGTTAATCGCACTGGACCCGTCCCTTGTCCCAACGAATCAGTACAAACCGGGGGATGAACCAATCATCCGCACACCGCAAGGGGATATCCACTGGAAAGACGCGCTCCATGCATATGGGAATAAAGATTTCCGCGTCGATCGAAGCGGGGGGGACGAAAGCAACGTACCCGTCAAGTATCGTGTATTAAGAAGGATACAAAAACGCCCGGTAATCCTAAAGGACCGGTGCCAGGGCTGTGGGGTTTGTGTTGAGAGCTGCCCCTTGTCCGGGGAGGCGTTAAAAATGGAGGAGCAATATCCGGTATATGACTATAACATCTGTATCCGCTGCTTCTGCTGCCAGGAAATGTGTCCGCATAAAGCCATTGAGCCGCGCCAACCTATGGTAGGTAGAATGCTAGCGGGACGATGGGCTTCCCATCCGTGACCGAACGCGCCGGACACACCGGGCGCCCTTGACGGGAGTGACGGGACGCCGATATGGGGACGACGCTAATAGGACTCAGCGAAAAAGAAGTCCGGACACAGCTGTAAACGGCATGGATTATGTGCCGTAGCTGTCTTCATCCTGATCATCGGAAGACAAAATCTCCAGACCCTCGCTGCCGTCGCTGAAACTCGCTTGGCTGACTGCGCTGTCCATGAGCTTAATCAGCTCCAACACACTGCGAAAAGCTACTTTCTGATTCGTATCAAGATAAGTAATCGTGCCCTGCCAAGTCAGATTCTGCGTATCGAGCATCTGAACGAGAAAAGTTGGTTTTTTGACATTCTTTTTCATCAGGGTAGCCTCCAGCGTGGGTATACTATATTCTGGCACTATTGTATCACAATAAGGGAAAATCATCACGGTTTATCATGTTTAAGTTATCTTTAGCCTGGGGGGGATTGTGTGCAGTTCTTGATTGTATCAGGAAATCCGAAGCCAGACGCCCTATGCCTTGGGGTGATCCAGGAAATAGCCAGAGGGGCTATTGAAGGCGGGGCAGACGTACCGATCCTGACGATAGAGGGGATCATGGACTGCAAAGGCTGCAACGACGGCTGGGGCGTCTGTAGAAATGAGCATGTCTGCACATATGGGAAAGACGGTTTCACTGAAGCCCACCAGCAAATCAGGCAAGCAGATGCGTTGTGCCTGGTAATGCCGGCGGATCCGGATGCGGCAGGCGCATCGATGACCGGCTTGTTGGAACGTCTGCGGCGATGCGAATTTGGGCCATATGGCGCATTAGCCAATAAACCGATACTGATTGTGTCATTTCCGGACGGCGCGGACAACAGCCTCCTGTCTTGCCTGGAGCAAACGGATCGGTTTTGCCGCCAGACAGGCGCAGTGATCTTTGATTACCTGGGCGTCAATAGCTGGAACAGCGATTACTCACGGATCTCAGCATACTATGCAGGGCGGGCAATCGCCTATGGACGCAAAGCAGGCGACAACGCGCCGCGCAGCCGCCAGTAAGCAGAGGCCATGATCCTTACTCGTCCCAGTCCTGTGCAGCCAGCTTCTCCTGAAGCTGGTCTAGCTTTCTATGGCATGCTTTATACTCCGGTACGATCTTCTCCACATGAGCCCAGAATTGCGGAGAGTGGTTTAGCTCCAGTATGTGAGCTAATTCGTGTACGACGATGTAATCAATCACTTCTTTGTCCGCCATCATCAGTCTCCAGGAAAAATTGAGGCTTTTTTTCCCTGAACAAGATCCCCACCGTGTCTTTGCGCCGGTGACGCGCACACCTGTAGGCGAGACGCGCATGATCCTGGCGTACTCCTCCACCCGCCCTTGGATATATTGCTTTGCCAGTAGCCGATAGATGCGGATCATCACAGGCTTTATCTCATCCGATGGCATATCGGGGGGCATATAGAAGCATGAACCGTCAAAACCAACTCTGCCACCCTCCCTGGCGGTGATAGGGTATTCGTTGCCCCACAAAGGAAGAAGGTCGCCATAGCGCAGGACAAAAGCCGCTTTTTCGCCATTTACTCTCGTACGCTTCTCAAGGCGGCTCTCGATCCAGTCCTTTTTTGATAGGACAAAGCGCTCGATGTATGGAATAGGCATCCTTAGCGGCGCCCTTACCTCCACTTCGGCGTTTTTATTAATATAGATCGCAAGGGTTTTGCGCGAAGAGCGCACCAGAATGTAGGGCGTGAGGCTGCTGCTTTCTCCCACATCCGTAGCGGAAGCTGTTCTATGTTTTGTATCCCTTTTATTGGAAGACTCATTTGCCATCCGATCGTCCCCTTGCATTCAAGTGATCTGCACAGGCACGGCTTTTCCCAGACTCAGAGAATCCGGCTCGACCGCACATTCGAAAGCGGCGACCTTGACGCCGGCTTCCGAAGCTGCAGATAACGCTGCGCCGAAATCAGGATGCATGCGGGTATTTGGCTTAAAGCAGAGCACACCGCTCATCTGCACGACAAAAACGATGTGCGCCTCGTAGCCCTCCGCGATGTGTGCCGAAAGCCCGCGCAAATGCTTTACACCCCGTAGGGTGGGCGCGTCGGGAAAAAGAGCCACGCCACATTCTTCTAGGGTTACGCCTTTGACCTCGATCAGGACCCTACGCAGCCCTGCCTCCACATAGAAGTCATAACGGGAACTGCCGAACCTCGCCTCTGGCTTGACCAAAGAGAGCCCCTCGAGATAAGCGCCCGTCCGAAGGTACTCACCAAAGACTTGATTTGGCGCTTGGCTATCTATGTTGATTAAGGCGCCTGCCTTGTCCACTGCGATCAGGTCGTATTTCGTAGAGCGGTTTGGCTTATCCTGCTTGTCCAAATACACCTTGACGCCGGGGATGAGCAATTCCGCGCATCTGCCGGTGTTTTTCACATGGCAAACCTCCTGGCGGCCGCCGATTTCTACCTCGGCGATAAAACGGTTGGGCCTCCTGCAAAAGACGCCTTCGCTGATGTTTTGATAGAACATGCCAGCCTCTCTCTCACGGAGTATCATACCATATGCGGGAGATATTGCGCCAGAGGATAGAGAAAGACAGAATTATTCTAGAATGTATATTCAATGGAGAAAACGATGAAATATTTAAATTGACGATGTCTGGAAGGGTGGAGTATATTTAATATACTAGAGCATAAATGCGATCGAGCGAGCAAATTGCGTATTGTATTGCGCGCATAGCAAGTATAAATCAGGCACAGAACAGCGGGTAGAATAAGGCACTTAGTGGAATAAAAGCGAGTTGAGCGATGATGTTTATTCGAATCAAGCAAGCCACGACGTCGCTGCGGGTGAAAGTCGCGCTTGTGCTTATGCTGGCCTTTTTTGTCGTTACGGCGGCGAACTATTTTGCCAGCCTGGCCTTTACCAGAATGAGTATCTCCGACGTGATGGAAAAAGAGCTTTCCCTGGCACTGGATATTGCCGACACAGTCGTTACGACGAAAATCAGCCTTTTGAAATCGAACGCCGAGACAGTAGCCGCGCGGCTGAATGGCTACTGGCCGGGGGATATCGAAGAGGCAATGGAACAGCAACTGCTTGAGTTCAGCGAGTTTTTGTCTTTGACCGTGTATGACCGATCCGGTGTTGTCGCAGAATATGGGATGAATGCCAAACATGACATCATCCAATCAGACAAAGAGTTGATGCAGCTCGCTTTCGACGGGGCGCTGGTTTTATCTTCGCCTCATCACAACTTCCGCGGGGATTTAGTCATGCATGTGTTTGTCCCCATGGGCAAAGGGATGGTTTTGTCCGCGGACGTCCCGGGTATGCTATTCTCCGAGATCCTTGCCCAATACAGGTTATGGGATACGGGCAACATCTTTATCGTGGACGCAGAGGGAACTTTTATTGCGAATTACCGTTCCTACCTGGTGTATGAAAGGCATAACTTTATTGAAGAGGCGAAGACAGACGCAGACTTGCGGACCGCAGGCGCTTTTTTTCAACAAGCCGTCTCCAGCAGCCGCGGTTCGGGCAGATACTTTTTCAATGGGGAAGAACGTCTGAGCGTGTATAAAGTCGTGACAGACTCCGTCATGGGATGGCGTATAGGCGTCGCAGCGCCACTTAATGAGAACCCGCAGAGAAGCATCCAACACGGGCTCTTATTTGCGGCGGCGTCCTTTATGGCGCTCGGGATTCTCCTTTCGGCCTTAATCTCTGGCGTCGCGGTGAAACCATTCGAACGGATCGAGGCGCAGAACCGCCATTTGGAGGAACTGAATGATACAGTAGGCGCACAGGCGGCATTGATTCAGGAGGAGCATGAGCGAATCAAGCTGCTTCTCGACGCTACGCCTCTCGCCTGCCGTTTATGGAACAGGAATTATGAAGTATTTGAATGCAACGATGAATCGGTAAAGCTCTTCGGATTGACGGATAAACAAGAATACATGGATAAGGTATTTGATCTATCCCCAGAATTCCAGCCCGATGGCCAGCGTTCACGAGAAAAAATTGTAAAAATCCTGGAAAGGGCATTTGTCGAAGGGCGCGACGTTTTTGAGTGGGTGCATCAGGCGCTGGATGGGACGCTCATCCCATGTGAGATCACCCTGGTGCGCGTCAGGTATGGGGATGATTTTGTGATCGCAGGGTATACCAGGGATCAACGCGAGTATAAAAAAATGATGGCGGACATCGAGCAGAGGGACAATCTCCTTACCACCGGCAATAGCACAGCGGCAATCCTTCTCTCCAAAGAGAGCGAGGATCATGTGGAGGCCGCGCTGTATAACGCGATGGCCCTCGTGGGGCATACTACGGATGTTGACCGGGTGCAAATATGGCGAAATGAAAAGATTGACGGCCTGCTGCACTTTGTACATACGTACGAATGGCTCAGCGAAACCGGATTGAAAAAACCTACTGTGCCGATCGGGCTTAAGTTCCCCTACCGGGATAAGCCGGAGTGGGAGCAGATGTTTATGCGGGGCGAATGCATCAACGGTCCGGTCGCCAGTTTGCCCAAGGAAGACAGGAACTTCTTAGGCGCATATGAGATGAAGGCAATCGTCATTATACCCCTTTTCATCCAGGACACATTCTGGGGATTTTTCAGCCTGGACGACTGCAAAAAGGAGAGGACTTTTAACGAAGACGAGATATTGATTTTGCGGTCTGTCAGCCTGATGATGGCGAATACGCTGAATCGGGGGGCGCAAGCGGCAAAAATCCGCGAAGCCAACGAATACACCGAGCTTCTTCTCGAAGCTATGCCTTTCTCCTGCAACCTGTGGGACAGCAACAGCCGCTTATTCAAGTGTAACGAAGGCAGCGTAAGGATGTTTGAAGTCGGCAGCAAGCAGGAGTTCATCGACTGTTTCAATGAACTCTCGCCGGAATTCCAGCCTGACGGATCGCGCTCTGCCGAACAGTCCCGGGCGAATGTTAAAAAAGCACTAGAAGAAGGAAGATATGACACAGAATGGATGCACCAAAAGCGGGACGGTACGCCAATACCCTGCGAAGTTACCCTTGTGCGCGTCGCGTATGGCGCAGAATACGTAGTCGCCGCTTATGTGCGTGATCTGCGTGAGCAAAAGAGCATGATGGCGGAGATCGAGCGGAGCATAGAGCTACTTAGCGCTGTGAATCAAGCGGCAGGCGTCCTCTTGCGCTCGGAGATGGATGATTTTAGTACAGATTTCCATGCCTGTATGGTGATGGTCGCGGACGCGGTAGGGGTCGATCGTATCTCTATCTGGAAAAACTATGTGGAAAACGGGAGGCTGTATTATTTCAGCCAGGCCTTTGCTTGGGCGGGCAAGGCGCAGAAGATGGATAACGAAGCGGCGCAGTATACGATAATGGAACCAAGGTGTTATGACGAAGTGGTTCCCGGCTGGGAAAGCCTTTTGTCCGGCGGGGGCTACATTAGCAGCCTGATTCGGGATCTGCCGCCTCAAGAGCAGCCGCATTTCGCCAGGCAAGGGATCCAGTCGATCTTCGTTACCCCGGTATTCATTGAGAACCAATTCTGGGGCTTCGTCGGATATGACAGTTTCTATCAGGAAAAAATATTCACGGAAAATGAACAAATGACCATGCACTCCGCAGGCATCATTATCGCCAACGCTTTGCTGCGCAATGACATGATGCGCAATCTCCAATCGGCAAATAATGCCAAAAGCGACTTTCTGACGAAAATGAGCCATGAGATGCGGACGCCTCTTAACGCCATCATCGGCTTATCCGAACTGGCTCTGGAGGATACGGCTTTGCATGAGGACACCCGCCTCAGTATTGAGCAAGTCAGCAATGCGGGCGCCACACTGCTGAGTACGGTGAATGACATTTTGGATATATCCAGGATCGAGTCTGGTATGCTGGAGCTGGTGCCGGTTACCTACGATACGCCAAGCCTCCTGAATGACACTGTGACCCAAAGCATCATGTATATCGGGGAAAAACCCATCCGTTTCGTCCTGGACATCAACGAGACCCTGCCTACAAAGCTCATCGGGGACGACCTTCGCGTCAAGCAGATATGCAACAATCTGCTATCCAATGCCTTCAAGTATACGAAAGAAGGGACAGTGGAGTTGGGTGTTCGCTGCGCGCGTGAAGGCAGCGAGACAGTCTTGATGACCATTTGGATTCGGGATACAGGCGTCGGGATCAAGCAGGAGGATCTGGGGGCGCTATTTGAGGATTTTGTCCAGGTAGACAAAATGGTGAACCGCCATGTCATGGGAACCGGGCTGGGGCTTTCAATTACGAAAAAAATGGCGGAGATGATGGGCGGGAATGTGACCGTAGAAAGCGAATACGGTAAAGGCAGCACGTTCACCGTCACACTGAAGCAGAAATATGTGACAGACGAGCAGATCGGCCCAGAGGTAGTGGAGAATCTGAAGAGTTTCCGATACTCCGACCACAAACGCCGGGGCAATGCCAATATGGCCAGGATCAGGCTGCCAAACGCCAGGGTGCTGGTGGTGGACGACAACATCACCAATCTGGACGTCGCCAGGGGCCTGATGAAACCTTACGGCATGCAGGTTGACTGTGTGACGGGCGGGCAGCAGGCAATCGATGCGGTCCGGGAGGAAAGCGTCCATTATAACGCGGTGTTCATGGATCATATGATGCCGGGTATGGACGGGATAGAAGCCACCAGGCTCATCCGTCTGATCGATACGGAGTATGCAAGGCGCCTGCCGATCATTGCCTGCACAGCCAACGCGATCGCCGGCAATGAAGAGATGTTTCTAAGCAAAGGCTTCCAGGCTTTCATTTCCAAACCGATTGAGATTGGCCGCTTGGATGATATTATCCGGCGCTGGGTGCGGGGCAAGGATATGGATCTGGAAGCAAGGGAAGCCGATAGCGATATCGGTGGTTATGCCGGGGGCGGTACCGAGGGCGGTATCGGAGGCAGTACCGGGGGCGGTACCGAGGAGGGTATGCCGAAGCAGACGTCGATCGGCGGCTTTACCATCGAGGGCGTCGATTTAGGCAAAGCCGTAGCGCGTTTTGGCAGCGAAGACACCTATCTGAAGGTTGTCCGCTCTTTCATCGTGAATACGCGCCTGGTCTTGCAACGGATCAGCGCGGTAGATCGGGACAATCTGACGGAGTATGCAATAGAGGTACACGGAATGAAGAGCGCCATGCGGGGAGTTGGCGCCGAATCCCTGGGTGATATGGCGGAAAGCCTGGAACACGCTGCAAAATCGGGGGACTATCCTACTGTGGAATCCGATAACCAAGCATTGGTAGACGCTACAGAAAAGCTTATTGGCACCTTGGAGGATCTGCTTGATAAGGCTGAGGAAGGCCATGTGAAGGCTAGTAAGGATATGCCAGACAAGGCGTCCTTAATGAAGCTTATGACAGCATGCGACGCCTACGACATGGACGGTGTGGATGAGGTGATGGCGGAGATCGGCGCATATGAGTACACCGCAGACGACGGCTTGGCGGCATGGCTTTGGGAGAATGTGCTTCAATTGAATTTTTCCCAGATCGTAGAGCGGCTTTCGTTGCTGAGCGAAAGGGCGGAATGAGGAATGGCTAGGTGGATGGAAGCGGGCATAGAGGACGACAAGCAGTTCGAGTCCATATGGAACCACGTAGAATGCGGCATAGCCGTGATCGACATGGAGACGATGGAAATCTTAAAAGTGAACCCCATCGCGATGAAGATGTTTGGCGGGGGCGAAGGGGAAATGATGGGCAAACCGTGCCATAAGGTCTTTTGTCCGTCCGACTTATGCCCGATCGTCGAAGAAAGGCAGGAGATCGACCGGTCAGAGCGGAGCTTTGTGACAAAGAGCGGGGAAGCCCTTCCCATCATCAAATCCGTAACGAGGATCACATACAAAGGGCGGCCTGCCCTCCTGGAGAGTTTTATCGACCTTTCCCCGATGAAAGCGATCGAAGCCGAAGAGGCAAGGCGAAGCGCAGAGTCCGCGGCGGCAGAGCTGGATCAGTCGAAGAAGCGATTCCTCTCCCAGATCAGCCACGAGATGCGGACCCCAATGAATGTATTACATGGGATGTTGCAGATCGCCCAGTATTCGGAAGACGCGAATGAACTCAGGTATTACCTGGACAGGATGTCGGACTCCAGCGAGCAGCTATTTGCATTGATCAACGAATTCTTTGATATGTCCGAGATCGAAGCCGGTAAGTTTGCACTGGAGCATACGTCGATCAACATAGAAAAAATGCTGATCAATGTGTGCAATATTATGAAAGAGAAGGTAGAGGCGAAAAGCATCAAGCTACCCATCCTCTTTGGCAAAGACATGCGGATGGGCTATATCGGGGATGAACGTAGGCTTTCGCAAGTACTCCTCTGCCTGCTGTCCAACGCGGTAAAGTTTAGCCCCAGTGCCGGAAAGATCAGGATCATGGTGGAAGAAGCGCTGATCGAGGAAGGCGCCAGTATCCTGCGCTTTTCAGTCAAGGATAACGGGATCGGCATGACGGAGGAACAGATTGAAAAGATCTGGGATACCTTTGCGCAGGCTGAGAAGGACACCTTTGACCGCTTCGGCGGCGTCGGCTTAGGCCTTACAATCGCAAAAAGCATAGTGGATAAGATGGGTGGCACGATGTGGGCAAGGTCTAAGCCGGGTAAGGGGTCGACCTTCTATTTTGAAGTACCGTTGAAGCGGTCGATCAAGCAGGACGGGCCTGTCATTATTGACAGTATTCGCCCCTCGGATATCAAGATACTGGTCGTGGACGGAGATCATGAGGCGCGGGACGGCGTCTGTGCGGTGATCCATAGCTTCGGGATCAATGTGGACGGGGCGGAAACGGTAGAGAGGGCAGACAGCCTGGTGAAGCTTGCCAAAGCCGCGGGCAATCCTTACGATATCATATTATGCGATTACGGCTCTTCCGACCTGGATGGCGTAGAGGCGGCAAAACGAATCAACCCGTACATCGATAGTAATACAGTTGTCGTGCTGATCACGCCAACATCCAAATGGAGAAGGATCGAGAGGTACGCCAGAAGCATCGGCGTGAACTACCATATCTCAAAGCCTCTTTTCCCCTCGGTGGTCATGGATTTTATCAATGAAATAATCAGCAGGGCAGTGAAGCAGTTCGACATACATACCGCGCATACAAACAAGCTGCCGGACCTGTCAGATATGTGGATCCTTGTAGCCGAGGATGTGGAAGTGAACCGGGAGATACTGATTGGGCTGCTCAGGGAGACGAAAATACATATGGACTATGTAGAAAATGGGAAGAAGGCGCTGGAAAAAATCCGGAAAAACCCGGACAAGTACGATCTGGTCGTCACGGATATCCGGATGCCGGTGATGGATGGCTATGAACTGGCGCAGGCAATCCGCGCATTAGATTCGGATAGGGAGAGGCGTATCCCGATCATCGCCCTGTCTGCCGAAGCAATCAACGGGGATATGGATCAGTACAAGGCAAGCGGGATAGACGGCTATTTAACGAAACCGCTAGATATCAACCTATTGTGTGATACAATATTGCGGTACAAGCAGCAAGGAGGCGCAAAATGAGCAACGCGCGAAAAACCATCTTCATCGTGGATGACAACATGGCAAACCTGGATATGGGCAAACGGATGCTCAGTATTTTCTACCAGGTCGTCCCTGCCCCATCCGCCGCCAAGATGTTCGAAGCCTTGGAGAAGATCCTCCCGGATTTGATCCTGCTGGACATCGAAATGCCGGAAATGGATGGGTATGAAGCCATCATGAAGCTGAAAGCGGATGCGCGTTATGCGGATATTCCGGTGATTTTTCTCACAGGGAAAACGGATGTGGACAGCGAGATGGAGAGTTTTGACCTGGGCGCTGTAGATTATGTGACGAAGCCTTTCTCCGCCCCGCTCCTGCTCAAACGCATCGCCAAAGAGCTCTTGATCGTCCAGCAGCGAAAGGAAGTGCTGGAAGCGCAGGCAGAGCTCAAGGACTATGCGGATAATCTGGAAGCAAGGGTGAAGGAAAAAACCGCAGAAGTGACGGATCTGCAAAATGCGCTGCTCACTGCCGTCGCCGACCTGGTGGAGTTCAGGGATAAGCTGACGGGGGGGCATGTCACCCGCACATGCCTGTACCTGAAGACGATGGCGGACGAGATGGTCAGCGAAGGCGTATATGCCGACGAAGTCGCGGAGTGGGATATGGACGTATTCGTGTCCTCCGCGCAGCTGCATGATGTGGGCAAGATCGCCATTTCCGATACGATCCTCAATAAACCCGCCAGGCTCACCGAGGAAGAGTTCGAGATTATGAAAACCCACGTCACAGTGGGTGTGGACGCGATAGAGCGGATCATTAACTATCAGGTGCAGCATTCCTTTTTAAATCATGCACTGCGGATCACCGGGACGCATCATGAGAAATGGGACGGTAAAGGCTACCCCATTGGCCTTAGGGGGGTCAATATCCCCCTGGAAGGAAGGCTGATGGCGATCGCAGACGTATATGACGCGTTGATATCGGAACGCCCGTATAAAAAAGCTTTTTCCCACGAGGAAGCATGCAGAATCATCGAAGAGGACGCGGGGAAGCAATTCGACCCGGTCCTGGTAGATGTGTTCCGCAAGGTGGAGGGGGAGTTCGCGCGGATCGCGATGGAGAATGCGGACTGAGGACGCCCTCGCCGTGATTCGAACACGGGACCCTCCGCTTAGGAGGCGGATGCTCTATCCACTGAGCTACGAGGGCAAAAGCAATTTGAGGACAAGGCTTCTGCATCAACAGCGCCTATCGAAGCTCCGCTCCGGCAGTAACGATTATACCATCGCAATGGGAAACACGCAAGAAAGAATGGTTGACCCCTTTATACGCACTGTGCTAGAATGGGGGCGATGTTTGGTATTCTCAATTGTTGAATATTTGTTGGGAGGGCTTGCGGATGGGTACCAGGATGGAGCTTAAGGCTATCGCGAAAGAGCAAATCAGAGGAAACCTTGGCATACTGTTTGTCTGTAGCGTAATACCGGTCTTCGTAAGCCTGATCGTCGGCGGTTTGCCGTCAGTAGGGCCTTTGTTGGCCCAGATCATCGCTCCCGCTTTCGCCATGAGTATCGTCATGATCTACCTGTCACTATCCTATGGTGAGACGCCAAAACCAGCAGACGCATTCATGGGCTTTAGCATATTTGGTAAATCGTTGTGGATGTTCATCATCATGGAGTTTTTTATCGCTGTCTGGTCGCTGCTCCTTATCGTCCCCGGGGTCATCAAAGCCCTGGGATACGCTATGGCGCCGTACATTCTTGCAGAAAACCCGGATATGCAGGCGATGGAAGCGCTGAAGGAAAGCGAAAGGATGATGAATGGGTATAAGATGGAGCTGTTCATGCTTGGTCTGTCTTTTGCCGGATGGGGCATTCTCGTGGCGGCTACCTTCGGGATCGCCGGGTTCTATGTTATCCCGTACATCGAGGCAACGATGACGCAATTCTACCATGGGTTGAAAGACGCTTAAGCAGAAAGCAGCACAGTTCGTAGAGCAGAGTACCCGTTATCAGCAGGTCTGTGGTTATCCTTTCATGTGCTACTGTAGCTCAGTCGGTAGAGCAGCTGATTCGTAATCAGCAGGTCCGGAGTTCGAGTCTCCGCAGTAGCTCCATATTGTATCCCTGTTATGGGCGTTATCACAGACTTTTGACCGAGCAAGTGATTTCGCTCATTACTTTTTTCAGACATCCACCTTGCCATACCACAACCGAACCGCTTGCTGACGTTTTCGCGTTGTTAGATTGCAAGAAAGGGTTGGAAAAATGAAAAAATATCTCAAGACTCCATAATACCTATTGCTTCTCCCCTAACTGGAGGGTGTAGAGTAAAAACACAAGGAA
>Ga0082212_10002587_pt1 | contig 26243 bp, 27 predicted proteins | sample TergutNt197P3_FD_71548 | JGI IMG/M metagenome (GOLD analysis project Ga0082212, IMG submission 71548) | Neocapritermes taracua P3 segment gut microbial communities from Petit-Saut dam, French Guiana - Nt197 P3 | ecosystem: Host-associated > Arthropoda: Insects > Digestive system > Gut ...
TCGGTGAAATTGTAATACCCGTGAAGATGCGGGTTACCTGCGATAGGACAGAAAGACCCCATGGAGCTTTACTGCAACTTGATATTGGATTTCGGTATAGCATGTACAGGATAGGTGGGAGGCAGGGATCCGCTGCCGCCAGGCGGCGAGGAGCCAACCTTGGGATACCACTCTTGCTATATGGGAGTTCTAACCCAGGCCCCTGAACGGGGCCGGGGACCGTGTCAGGCAGGCAGTTTGACTGGGGCGGTCGCCTCCCAAAGAGTAACGGAGGCGCCCAAAGGTCCCCTCAGCGCGGACGGAAATCGCGCGGAGAGTGCAAAGGCATAAGGGGGCTTGACTGCGAGACCAACAAGTCGAGCAGGGACGAAAGTCGGGCTTAGTGATCCGGTGGTCCCGTATGGAAGGGCCATCGCTCAACGGATAAAAGCTACCCTGGGGATAACAGGCTAATCTCCCCCAAGAGTTCACATCGACGGGGAGGTTTGGCACCTCGATGTCGGCTCGTCGCATCCTGGAGCTGAAGCGGGTTCCAAGGGTTGGGCTGTTCGCCCATTAAAGCGGCACGCGAGCTGGGTTCAGAACGTCGTGAGACAGTTCGGTCCCTATCCATCGCAGGCGCAGGAAATTTGAGGAGGTCTGCCCCTAGTACGAGAGGACCGGGGTGGACAGACCGCTGGTGTACCAGTTGTCCCGCCAGGGGCACAGCTGGGTAGCTATGTCTGGTAAGGATAAACGCTGAAAGCATCTAAGCGTGAAGCCATCTCCAAGATGAGATTTCCCATCCGCAAGGAGTAAGGCCCCTGGAAGAATACCAGGTAGATAGGCCGGGTGTGTAAGTGCAGCAATGCATTGAGCTGACCGGTACTAATAGGCCGAGGACTTGACCACACCATGTCCCGGGCGCCCTCCAAGTGCGATACCAAGCCAGAAGCCATAAAGGCAGGGCAGGGTTCTATGCGGTTTTCAGAGATCATGGCGCGCAAGTCGCGCAGGATCTTTTTCCTGGTGGTTATAGCGAAGGGGTCCCACCTGTTCCCATCCCGAACACAGCAGTTAAGCCCTTCAGCGCAGAGAATACTTGGTCTTAAGGCCCGGGAACGTATGTCACTGCCAGGAAAAGCCGGTCACCGGCAAAAGCTGCCCAAGATAGCTTGGGCAGCTTTTTTTCAGCGGCTTATTTTAGCTGCTTTTCTTGTGACACAAAGCATAAAACAAGGTATAATAAGGCGGATGGATCAAGTAAGGCAAGACTTAAGGCATTCATGCGAGGGATAAATGGGTAGACTGACCATAGCCGGACTGGGACCGGGGGGATTCGCCCAGATCACAAGAGAATCCTTAGAAGCCATTACACAGGCGGATAAGGTCATCTTGCGTACGGAGGTGCACCCGGCAGCAGAAGGGTTAGCCTCCGAGGGGGTACAGTATCTATCCTGCGATCCTTTTTATGAGACGGGGGATGATTTCACCCAGGTATATCTCAATATTGCCGAGTATGTATTGTCTATGGTGGAGCAGTACGATTCGGTTTGTTACTGCGTTCCGGGGCATCCGCTAGTAGCAGAGGAGACGGTGCGGATCCTATTGCAGAGACTGGATGAGGCGGATACTACCGTGCTCCCCGCCTTAAGCTTTCTGGACGCGGTATTCGCGGCGGTCAAGATTGACCCGATACAGGAACGCTTATCCATTATAGACGCGGCGCCCTTATGGGACGGAAAACAAGAAGGAATACCCTGTCTGCCGGAGGGGGCGTGCCTTTTTGCCCAAGTATACGATCCGTATATCGCTGGTGAGCTTAAGCTTGCGCTATTGGAACGGCTCCCGCCAGAATCCCCGGTAACCATACTTTATCATGTAGGGATAAAGGGGGAAGAGAGGATCGTGCCCTGCTTCCTTGCGGAGCTGGACCATAGCCGGGACGTTCCCTTCGATCACCTAACATCTGTTTTTCTGCCAAAGAGCAATCTGTCTTGCGCGAGCACGGCGCAATACCCACTGGATGCGCTTGTACAAGTATTTCGCAGATTGCTGGGGCCAGGGGGCTGCCCTTGGGATCAGCAGCAGACACATGATACGCTGAAACCCTATTTGTTAGAGGAAGCGAATGAGGTACTCGAGGCAATCGATGAGCAGGATATGGCGCATTTGCAGGAAGAGCTGGGGGACGTCCTCATGCAAATCGTCTTTCATAGCGCCCTTGCTGAATCACGAGGGGACTTCGATATCCAAGACGTCGTCACCGGGATTACAGACAAAATGATCCGTCGGCATCCCCATGTGTTCAGCGGCAGCCATGCGGATAGCCCTGAAGAGGTAATGGAACTCTGGCAAAAAATCAAGGATGAAGAAAAAAGAGCAAAAAAGGAGTGAGCCGGTTTACCTGGCGCCTTGATTTCTCTTTACAATATGTGCGTAATCCCTATAATAATACCTATAAGAATCCGTGCAAAGCGTTTTGGGGGAACAGAGATTGAATGACAAGGATTTAAATGTATATATTGTCATCTTGATGATCTTCATCATCGGGCTTTTTGTCCTGCTGAGCTTCTTGTTTTGGAATCCGTTTAGCACGAAAGGCTCTGGCGTATCCGCTCCCCAAAGCGGAGAGGTGCAGGACGAAGATCAGTTTCGTATGCAAGCCTCTGAGCTGATAGGCGTATGGTTATATGAAGATGAGAGCTGGAATATTCAGATGGTTTTCGAGGACGATGACAGGGTCACGATTCATGTATCAGAAAGCAGCGGGGAGGGGAACCTTGCCGACTATGAGAATGGCGCCGCTTATTTCGGCGAGTACGAATTAGACGATTCTACGATTGTGGTTACACAGATGACAGGGTTTACCGATAACCTGGAGGAGCCTCCACTCTTTCTCAGTGATGGGGATTTTAACTACCCTTATAAGTATCATCGGGATACGGGGGCGCTGGAAATCAGTTTTTTAAATAATGGAGTGTTTTTTTCGTTTACAAAGTAGATTAATTCTAATAAAATAAGGGGTAATAAGGGTTTATTGCAGGAATTCCGTGAAGGGCAACGAAAGTAAGTACGGGATGTACGAAAATTTAGGAGGGATTGAGTTGAATAAAGCGGAACTTGTATCAAAGGTAGCAGAAAAAGCCGGCCTGTCGAAGAAAGACGCAGAAAAAGCAGTAGTTGCGGTGTTTGACAGTATCCAGTCAGCGCTAACAGCCGGTGACAAAGTACAATTGGTTGGTTTTGGGACATTCGAGACGCGCAGTAGGGGCGCCCGGACCGGACGTAATCCCCGCAGCGGCGAGACCATTCAGATACCCGCTTCAAAGGTTCCCGCTTTTAAAGCCGGCAAAGCTTTAAAAGACGCGGTTAGCTGACTGAGGGGTTCTTCAAATCCGGATTTCTGCTTGAGATGGCTTTGGGCGTGCCCAAGGCCATTTTCAACAAAGTATTCGATTTTATGAAAAGTATAAGAATAGGCGGAAAAGGATGCGGCTGGATAAATACTTAAAAGTATCGCGCTTGATCAAACGGCGTACTGTGGCAAAGGAAATGGTTGACGCAGGGCGCGTAAAAATCAATGGAAAAATCGCGAAGCCTGGCAATGAGGTAAAGGTAGGCGACGAGCTGGAGATTGGCTTCGGACAACGCCAGGTCATCGCGCAGATCTTGCAGATCAAGGAGTCTGCCAGAGCAGACGAAGCCGCGGAGCTGTACCAGCTTAAAGAAGGGGCGCCGATCGATTGACCAAAAAAATATTTTTTCGCCAAAAACAAGAAATGTGCAGGATTATTGTAAAAAATGGCGAATAGCAGTAAATTAGGGGAGATTTATGGTAAAAGGCTTGTTTAGCAGAAAAACGAATCACGAAGCTGCAGAAAAGCAGATCTCATTGACTGTCCTTCCGCAAGGCGTTGGCAGCCAGGATATCCATGTAGAGGTGAAACGTAACCTCACTGTCGGTAGGCGCAGAAGTCAGAGAAGATTTGCTGCTTTTTTGTTTCTGGTGATGTTTTTGTTGTTATTCCCTATGGGCAGGGATTATCTTGTGTATTTGAGGATGCGGGAGGACTATGCCGACCTGCTGCGCCAAAATCAGGAATTGGTTCAACAGAAGGAAATACTGGAAGACGAAAGGGATGCATTATACTCACATGAAGTGATCGAGCGTTTAGCGAGGGAAGACTTGGATATGGTACTACCGGGGGAAAGCAAGGTTTATCACGCCATCCCCACCAGCGATATACCCAAGAGAGAAAACATACGGAGCGGGGAAGCCTTTCATTAATGGCAGTATGAATATGTGGGATCAGGAGGAAGGATTGATTCATGGCATTAGAAGTTGGCGCTATCGCTGAAGGGGTTGTATCCGGCATCACAAATTTTGGCGCTTTTATCACCTTGCCTGGTAATGCGGTCGGGCTGGTGCATATTTCCGAGGTCGCCGACGCCTATGTAAGGGATGTGAAGGATTACCTCAAAGAGCAAGACAAGGTATTCGTGAAGGTCATCAATATCGACCCGAAAGGGAAGATAGGCCTTTCGATCAAGCAAGCGAAATCCCTCGCCCCCAATACGGCTACGGATGAACCGCGCGCTGCGGCTACAGACAAGCCGGCGGTGAGCCAGACTGAACGGCCAGCGCCAAGGCCGACTGCGGCTATCGCAGGGAGGACGGGAGGAGCGCCTTCGCGCAGCGTTGGCTTTACGCCGCCGCGCAGCGCTTCGCCTGAGACATTTGAAGAAAAGCTGTCGAAATTTATAAAAGAAAGCGACCAGAAGCAGCAAGAGTTTCGCAGGAGTACAGACGCGAAACGCGGCGGGCGGGGGACAGGGAGAAGCTAAGCGCAGGCTGGTGGTTGGTGATCGTGACTTGGACATAGCGCCTATGGCGGCATCCAGGTCTTTTTTCATTTGATTTGCAAGATATAGGAGGTTTGTCATGGGCGTTTTGCGCGCAGCCATGGATATCGGCACGAATTCGTGCAGACTTGTCATCGTAGAGACAGAAGAGGGTCATGAAAAGACCCTTGTAAGAATAGTGCGTATGACCAGATTAGGGGAAGGGATAGGGCAAGGGGGACTGTTGATCAAGCAGGAAGCGATGGACAGGACGCTTGCTGCCTTAGTGGAGTTTCAAAAGGTCATTGGAGCCTATCCCGTTGGGAAAACCTGGCTGATGGGAACGCAAGCGCTGCGGGAAGCGGGCAATAGCCAGGATTTCGCAGCCGAAGTGAAGGAAAGGACTGGGTTTGACCTGGAGATCATTTCTGGCGAGCGGGAAGCATATCTGAGCTATGTCGGCGCAGCGAAAGCTTTTGCAGGGACGGCGTTCTCCCAGCCGTATGTACTCGATATCGGGGCAGGGAGTACAGAGCTCTTCTATGAGGGCAATGCTATAGATCCCAAGAGGCAAGTCCATGGCGCCAGCGCACCCATTGGCAGCCTGCGGCTTATGGAAAAGCCGATGGACAGCGACGGGATTTTCGGAGTATTGAACGAGTATTGGGCGGGGATCGCCGCGAATATCGAAGCGAACAGTAAAAAGCCCCTTGTCGCGGTGGGCGGGACCGCGACTACGCTGGGGGCAATCTATCTGCATATGGAAGAATATGACCCGGAGGCTCTGCTTGGGCTGCAGATCGATAAGCATAGCATCCAAGAGGTGATCGGCTTGCTAGAAAGCATGACGCCTCAGGCAAGGCTGACGCTCCCCGGCATGCTTCCTGGTCGTGAGGACGTGATGCATTGGGGGCTTAGGATCATGTTGGAAGTGATGCGCTTTTGTCGGCAAAAGCAGGTCGCGATCTGCGACCGGGATCTATTATTCGGCGTAATGGATAGCGAATAATGCGCTATTGAAGCTCGATCACGCCAATATGATCCAGGATGACCAGGAATTCATTTAAGGTCATTGGGCCTTCATGTATGGTAAACATAGGCTCCTCAGTTTCCAGCGAGGTAAAGGCGCTCATCAGCACGCCGATACCGATGGGGAGCGGGATGGGCTTTCCGCTATCCCCATAGAAAAACTGGGAGGGTATGACTTGGACAGGATAACCTTCTTTCGCGTCCGGTTTTTCTGCCAGGTCAACAGAGACGATGCGTACGTAATCATGAAGGATATCATAGAGCTCGCGTAGGGCAGACAGCGTCTCCTGGGAGTCTTGGCTGTTGTCGCCGAAGTTGAGTATGACAGGCAAACCGCAAGACAGGATTTCCTTGATGTTGAATTCTGTTACAATGAAAGGTAGAGCCTGCCCCGCGTCTTGTGCTGACGCAGAGGAAGGGGAATCGTTTGGCAGGTTGCCGGAAGAGTTGCTTGACGAGTTGTCAGCCTTGCTACAGCCCGGGATGACCAGGATAGCGGCCACAAGGATAGTCGCAAGTATGGGGAACAGGCGATGGAGGTATCGCGGCGCAGGCATACTCGTGTGGGGACACAAGAGGACATGCGCTTCGTTGGCTGTGTTGGACATAGATCAACCTCACAGTATCGTAATTCTACATTCGCTATACGTATCATCCAGTACGAATTGGCAGTACACCGCAGTATACCATAGAGCAGAATTTTCGTGTAGTACTTGCATATCATGGGGCGCCGTGGTATACTGACTTTCTGAAATGAAACATTACAGACCCTTGAAAAGAGGTGAACCTCGTGAAACAAGATATTCATCCGGCGTATCAGACAGCCAAAGTTACCTGTGCCTGCGGCAATACTTTTGAGACCGGCTCCACCAGCAAGGAGATCAAAGTAGAGATATGTTCTCAGTGCCATCCTTTCTTTACAGGCAAGCAGCGGACAGTGTTTACCAAAGGGCGGGTCGAGCAGTTCAAGTCAAAGTACGGCTTGGAATAGCCGGCATACGACGCAAAACAAGATAGCAGGGCCCGGCGGCTCTGCTTTTTGTTGGAATAAGCCTTGTCAGGCTTGGAGAATCATTGGGGTGAAAGAGGCGCGTAGAAGCAGCAGGAGGCCAGATGAGCGAACCGATATTTAGCTATGGCGGGCAAGCCGTGATCGAAGGGGTCATGATGCGGGGGCGCAGGAGCCTGGCTATCGCTACGAGGCAGGGCGCGGAAGATATATCCGTGGGTGGTTGGGATGTAGAGACTGCCAAGAATCGGCCTGCATTTTTGCGCTGGCCCTTTATAAGGGGGACGGTCAATCTGGTAGATTCTCTTGTCGTCGGGGTGAAGACCCTGGTGTACTCAGCCAACCAAATGCTTGACGACGGCGAAGAGGAAGAATCCTTGTCCAATACAGAGATCGCAGTTACGGTCGCCATCGCGTTGGGCTTAGGGATCGTACTCTTTATCCTCATGCCTGCTTTCTTAGCCCAGGTAATCAAGAGTTGGGCGCCGGGGCGCGGGCTGCAGAATGTATTAGAAGGCATGATGCGGATCGTCATTTTCATTCTCTACATCATGGGTATCTCCCAGGTAAAGGATGTGCAAAGGGTCTTCCAGTACCATGGGGCAGAGCATAAAACGATATTTGCTTATGAGGCGGGCGTCCCTCTCACGGTGGAGAATGCCAGTATCATGAGCAGGCTGCACCCGCGTTGCGGGACAAGCTTTCTGCTCCTGGTCATGGTGGTCAGTATCTTGCTATACTCTCTGCTGCCGCCGTTGACGATGGTACAGCGGCTATTGAGCCGCCTTATCTTGTTGCCGGTCATCGCAGGTATTGCATACGAAATCATTAAACTAGCGGGAAAAAAGCTGGACAATCCCGTCGTTGCCGCCATTAGCTGGCCGGGAATGCAGCTTCAGCGCCTTACGACAAAAGAGCCGGATGACAGCCAACTGGAAGTCGCGATAGCGGCTTTGACCAAGGTGCTGCAGGACGATGGCATACTTCCGATATCCGATACGGCAGAAATAATCGGCGACTCTGTGGTCGAGGCAGGCCTGCAGGGCGTAGCGGAGCCAGCGCAAGATGAGGAAGCGTCTGAACCTTAGGCTTCCTGCGCTTGCGGAACATTCGGATGACGCTATATTTTTTTCGTTGCGTCCACTGCAGGAGAAGGAGGCAGGATATGCTGGAGAGGCTGGATAAAATAGAAGAAGTATACGATGAGCTTACGGAGAAAATCAGCGATCCGAAAATCATCGGGGATCAGACCGCATGGAGGGAGTATACGAAGAAACACGCAGCCATGCAGGAAACAGTCGATGTATACCACGAGTATAAAAGGGTTCTGCAGCAGATCAAGGACAATCAGGATCTGATGGAGGAAGGCGGGCTGGATCAGGAGATGGAAGAGCTGGTCAAGGCGGATCTGTCTGACTTGGCGTCGAAAGAAGAGGAAATCAACAATAGGCTGCACGTATTATTACTGCCCAAAGATCCCAATGATGATAAAAATGTGCTCCTGGAGATCCGCGGGGGGACAGGGGGGGACGAAGCTGCGCTATTCGCCGGGGACTTGATGAGGATGTACAGCCGCTTTGCGGAAAACCAAGGCTGGTACATCGATGTGATGGACGCGAACATCACCGATATAGGCGGCGTAAAGGAAGCCATCCTGCTCGTCGAGGGCAGGGGGGCGTATAGCAGGCTGAAATATGAAAGCGGCGTCCACCGGGTGCAGCGGGTACCCGAGACGGAGTCCAGCGGAAGGATACATACCTCAGCCGCTACTGTTGCGGTCATGCCGGAGGCAGAGGAGGTTGACATTGAGATCGACCCCGCAGATGTACGGGTTGACATATTCTGCTCAAGCGGACCGGGGGGGCAGTCGGTCAACACGACAAAATCCGCCATCAGGCTGACCCATGTCCCAAGCGGGATCGTGGTGAGCTGCCAGGATGAAAAGTCACAGATCAAGAACAAGGACAAAGCGATGAAGGTGTTGCGTTCGAGGCTTCTGGAAAAGGCTCTGGATGAACAACAGGGGCAGCAAGCCAGTACCAGGAGGAGCATGGTTGGCTCTGGAGACCGAAGCGAGAGGATCCGCACCTATAACTTCCCGCAAGGCAGGGTCACGGACCACCGGATCGGGTTGACGTCCTATAAGCTGGAGTATGTCCTGCAAGGGGATCTAGGTGAATTTATCGAAGCGCTCACAAATGCTGACCAGGCGCAACAGCTCAAGGCCGGCCAGGACGAATGATTTGGATCGGGTAGCAGGATGGCAGGGTGGATTGCCGCCCACAGCCAGGATGGCATATTCGCAAGCCCGCATGAGGCTGGTACAAGCAGGATACCAGGAAGAAGACGCCGGTAGGGCCGCAAGGGATCTGCTGGCGTTTTGCCTGGACAAAGACGGGCTAAAGCTGCTCCTGGATTTTGACGACAAACTGAGCCAAGAGGAGGCATTAGGGTTTATCGCAGCAGTCGGGAGACTGGAAAGCCACGAACCAATGGCCTACATAACCGGAAAGCAAGACTTTGGGGGGCTGGATATCATGGTTTCCCCGGGGGTATTGATCCCAAGGCAAGACACGATGGTCCTGGTAGAGCAAGCCCTATCCAGGATACGTGAAGATGAACCGGTCAGGATCCTTGAGCTTGGCAGCGGAAGCGGCGCGGTCATCCTCGCTCTGGCGCTTGCCAGGCCGCTACTGCAGGGGCTCGCGGTAGATGTGGATCCGCTTGCGATTCGGACCGCAGAGGAGAACCTAAGGCGCTTCGGTGTATCTCAAAGGATCCGTTTGGTCCAGGGCTCCTGGTTTGATGAGATTGACGAGCACACTACGTTCGATCTGATTCTATCCAATCCGCCTTATATCTCTGCCGCAGAGATGAGAGGGCTTCCCTCATCAGTGAAATGGGAGCCGGAGAAGGCGCTATATGGTGGGCAGGACGGCATGGATGCTTACCGGGCGATACTGCCAGCCGCCTACCAAGCGCTAGCGATTGACGGCTGCTGCCTGGTGGAAATCGGTTGGAAGCAGGGCGCGGCGGTGAGGGACGTCTTTGCCAAAGCCGGATTCTGTAAATTGGAGGTATTTTGCGACGATGGCGGCAGGGATAGGGTTGTCGTAGGGTATCGGACAGGCACAAGGGATTCTTGCATGGAGACAAAGAAAACTAAATATTGGAAGATCACATACCCCGGCGACCCAAGGCTGCTGGAAGCAGGGCAGATGATCCGGGCGGGAGGCTTGGTGGCTTTTCCAACAGAGACAGTATATGGGCTGGGCGCCAATGGGCTGGATGATACTGCCGTAGGGAAAATATTTACAGCGAAGGGGCGCCCTGCGGACAATCCGCTGATCCTGCATGTGGCTTCCCTGGACGGCGCGAAGGCGCTGGCAGGGAACTGGGACGCCAGAGCCCAGTCAATCGCGGAGAAACTCTGGCCAGGGCCACTCACCATGGTTGTATCGGCAGCAAGCCATATCCCCGGGAATGTAAGGGCTGGTCTGGATACAGTTGCCATCCGTTACCCCTCCGAACCGATCGCCCTTGCGTTAATCGAGGCTGCCGGCGTGCCGATTGCCGCGCCAAGCGCGAATATCAGCGGGCGGCCAAGCCCGACGAAAGCGGAGCATGTGATGGAGGATCTGGGGGGGAAGATAGACCTGGTCATCGATGGCGGGCCGTGCAAGGTGGGGATCGAATCCACGATTATTGACCTATCCGTAGATCCGCCGGAAATCCTGAGGCCTGGAAGCACGACGCGGGAAGCGCTGCTGTCGATCGTTGGAGAGATCACGGATAACGAGCGCCTTATGCAGGCTGATCGAAGCAGCAGCGCGCCCAAAGCGCCAGGGATGAAGTACCGCCATTATGCGCCCGCAGCGCCTGTCACGATCCTTATCGGGGAACCAGAGGCGGTGGCGGTATATGCGGATAGGCTGATGCAAGGCTACAGCGCGTCGGCGGCGGCTTTGACCGGGCAAGGGAAACCGGGCTTCCTCCTTAGCGAAGAGACCTGGGGAATGCTTCACAGAGATGCATCCCAAGCCATTTGGGCGGATCGCATGTATTATGGCTGCTCAATGGGGAGCAGGGCCAAACCAGCGGAAATGGGGAACCGCTTGTATGACGCATTGCGGGAGAGCGACAAGGAAGGCGTAGGCAGGATATGGGCAGAAGCGTGCATGGTTGAAGGGCAGGGCGTAGCGGTGATGAACCGATTGATCAAGGCGTCGGGGGGGAGCATGATCAGGCTACGCGACAATGGGGAAGAATGGGAATAAGCACAGAATTGGAATAAACAGAATACACAAAGCCAAGGGATTATGGTAAAATAATTTACAAAGAGCATACATCACTAATCGGAGGGATGGCAGATGAAAATCGCGGTAGGTTCTGACCATGGAGGATTCCAGCTAAAGGAAACCATCAAGGCATGGCTGCTTGAGAACGGCTATGAGGTGGAAGACAAAGGTACATATGACGAGCAGTCCTGCGATTACCCTGATTATGGGAAAGCGGTAGCCCTTGAGGTAGCGGGCGGCAAAGCGGATAAGGGGATACTCGCCTGCGGGACAGGGATCGGGATCAGCATTTCTGCGAATAAGGTCAAAGGCATACGCGCAGCGGTGTGCGGCGATACCTTCTCGGCGCGGATGTGCCGGCTTCACAATGACGCCAATATCCTATCCCTTGGGCAAAGGGTGACCGGGCCCGGCTTAGCACTAGACATCGTGGAAATCTGGCTGAATACCGAATTCGAAGGCGGCCGCCACGCAAATAGGATTGAAAAAATGATGAAAATCGAAACGGAGCAGTGAGCCGAAGCTGCTGCGGCGGATCGCGTGTTTAGGCTGGTTATGGAGCAGATAAGGGCATGTTGGACGAGATCAAGAAGCAGACGGCGGCGTGTTTGCTGGAGCTACTGGACGCCGCCCGTGTGGACGGCGGGGATATCCTCGTGATCGGATGCAGCACAAGCGAGATCGCAGGAAAGAGTATAGGCGCCTTCTCCAAAGCCCCGGAGGATGATGCTGCATTTTCTAGGGAGGCGGCCGAGGCGGTGTTCGCTGCCGTCTATCCCATCCTCCGAGACAGAGGCATATACCTCGCCGCCCAGTGCTGCGAGCATTTAAACCGGGCGCTCGTGCTAAGCAAAGAAGCTGCGGAGCGGTACGGCCTTCCTTTGGTATCGGCTGTACCGGTACGGGAAGCCGGCGGGAGTTGGGCTGCCTGGGCTTATCAGCATATGCATGAGCCGGTGGTGGTCGAGGATCTCGGCAGCAGAAAGGCTGCAGCCGGATTGGATATAGGGGAAACCTGTATCGGGATGCATCTTCGACCGGTGGCGGTCATGGTGCGGCCTACGCATCTGTGGATTGGAGAAGCCCGCATCACAATGGCGCGAACCAGACCAAAACTCATAGGCGGCGAACGCGCAAAGTACGTGTAGTCAGGATCGGATAAGGCAACAGGTGGCGCAGGATGAAGCGGAGCTGACAAGGCAAGCGAGAAGGGATGGGAAGGAGTGTACATCGGGTACATGACTGACCAGACCGACGAAGCGGGCGCCGTCAGGATCGGATAAGGCAACAGGTGGCGCAGGATGAAGCGGAACTGACAAGGCAAGCGAGAAGGGATGGGAAGGAGTGTACATCGGGTACATGACTGACCAGACCGACGAAGCGGACGCCGTCAGGATCGCTTCAGACAAGCCAGGGAAAGCGAGGATAAATGAGATGGACTGTACCTCTTCCTTCCTTCTTCAAGCAGACCCCGAAGTAGCGGCGGCGATTGAGAAGGAAAATGAACGGCAGCGGATAAAGATCGAGCTGATCGCTTCAGAGAATTATGTGAGCCCGGCTGTACTGGAAGCGCAAGGTTCGGCGCTGACGAATAAGTACGCCGAGGGTACGCCGGGTAATCGGTATTATGGCGGATGCGAATATGTGGACGTCATCGAGAACCTGGCGAGAGACAGAGCAAAGCAGATATTTGGCGCGGATCATGCCAATGTACAGCCCCATGCAGGGGCGCAAGCCAATTTTGCGGCGTTCTTTGCGCTGCTCAAGCCAGGCGACGCCTTTGTGGGCATGGATCTGGCCCATGGCGGGCATCTGACCCATGGCGCGCCGGTCAGCGTATCAGGCCAGTATTTCAGGGCAATCCCGTATGGCGTAAGAGAGGATTCAGAGGTCATTGATTATGACGCATTAAGCGACTTGATGCTTCGGGAGAAGCCGAAGCTTCTGGTAGCTGGTGCGAGCGCGTATCCCCGCTTCATCGATTTCGAAAAAATGTCGGCCATCGCGAAAAACGTTGGCGCGTATTTTATGGTAGATATGGCGCATATCGCCGGGCTGGTCGCCGCGGGCCTCCATCCAAACCCCGTACCTTATGCAGACATTGTCACCGGTACGACGCATAAAACCTTCCGCGGACCAAGAGGCGGCTTGATCCTGTGCAAGCAAGAGTTTGCTGAGGCAGTGGACAAATCTGTCTTCCCGGGCATCCAGGGCGGCCCCCTCATGCATATCATTGCGGCGAAAGCCGTATCCTTCCAGGAGGCGCTGGCGCCACAATACAAAGCATACCAACAACAGGTTCTGCATAATGCGGCGGATATGGTAGAGGCTTTGCAGGAAAGGGGCTACCGGCTGATTTCTGGCGGGACGGACAACCACCTGATGCTGGTGGATCTCCGCTCGAAGAACCTGACAGGTAAGCAAGGGGAACACCTCCTGGACGAGGTGGGGATAACAGTGAACAAAAATGTGATCCCCTTTGACCCCAAGAGCAAAAACACAACCAGCGGGATCCGCTTGGGCACGCCTGCCGTCACGACGCGGGGGATGAAAAAGGCAGAGATCCTATCGATTGTAGAGATCATTGATCTGGTGCTGAGCAGTCCAAATGACGCGCAGGTTATGGCCAAGGCGCAGGCACAAGTCAGCGCCTTGACTGAGCGCTATCCGGTTTTCGCGGATGAATGGAGGCAATGATGTCGATACGTCCGGAATGGGATGATTATTTCATGGATATCGCCTCTATGGTGGCGAGCCGGTCGACTTGCCTTAGAAGGCAAGTGGGCTGTGTGGTGGTCAAGGAGCGCAGGATCCTGTCCACAGGGTACAACGGCGCGCCCAGCGGCGTCACCCACTGTGGTGAGATCGGCTGCAGACGTATGCAGGAGGGGATTCCCTCCGGTGAGCGCGCGGAAATGTGCCGGGGCGTCCACGCCGAACAGAACGCCATTATCCAGGGCGCGAGACATGGCATATCCCTTCAAGGCGCTACGGCGTATACAACGACGGAGCCTTGCAGCATTTGTACAAAAATGATGATCAATGCCGGCATTGAGGAAATCATCTACGAAGGCGAATACCCCGATGACTTATCCCGGGAGCTGCTTAAGGAAGCCGGCGTGTTTTGCCATAGGTATACCAGGCAAGGAAATGCGAGGAAGGTTACGGATGAAAGGTAAAACCATATCGCTTCCGTGCCTCGACGCCCTCAGCCCGACCATGGAATCCACGGCCCTTAAGCTGATGGAGGAGGCAGGCGAGTTGGCGCAGGCGATAGGGAAATATAGGGGGATGAGCGGGGAGACAGGTTTCCCTGAGGAAAAACAGGTCATTCAGCTCATCGTGGAGGAATTGGTGGATGTGGCGCAAACCGCTGTGACCATGATGTATGTATTAGAAAAGGAATATGACGTAGACATCGAGCAGACCCTAAGGCGGCATGTGGAAAAGATGATCAGCAAAGGGTATATGCATAACGACCAGATCCAGCCGGACAGGCTGATTGCGGATACAGATTAAGTAAAGGATTGATTGGTATCGAGCAGCGAATTGCGGTATTGATAGACGCCGACAATGTCTCAAGTAAATATATTAAGCCTATTTTGGATGAGCTGTCGAAATATGGCGCGCCCACCTATAAGAGAATCTACAGCGACTGGACAAGGCCTGAGATGTCTACATGGAAGAGCGTCCTGCTGACCTATTCCATTACGCCGGTACAGCAGTATAGCTATACCAGCGGAAAAAACGCCACCGACTCGAGCTTGATCATTGACGCTATGGATATCCTGTACACAGGGCATGTAGACAGCTTTTGTATCGTTTCCAGCGATAGCGATTTTACGCGACTGGCAGCTAGGCTCCGAGAGGCGGGGATGCATGTAATCGGCATGGGGGAGAAAAAGACGCCCCAGTCCTTTATCTCTGCATGCGAAGTATTCAAATATCTGGAAGTCTTACTTTCGGACAATACCCTTGTATCGAGCATCTCCCTGCCGACAAGCAAATCGGTGCTCCCCGGAAAAGAAGGGGAGAGCCTTCCTGAGAAGAGCCTCTCAAGCCCCGAGCATCCCGCGGCCGAGGGCAGTGGGGTCACAAGCAGGGATGAGATTAACAAAATCATTCAGAAAATCGTGGCCGACACATCCGAGGAAGACGGATGGGCGTTCTTGGGCATGGTGGGTAGCGTGCTGAATAAGCAGAAGCCGGACTTTGATTCCAGGAACTATGGTTATCAAAAGCTGACGCAATTTGTAGAGTCGCTTAACAGCTTTAGTATTGAGCATCGCCCAACAAATAATCCCGGGATCAAGCATACCTATATCCGGATCAAGGCTGAAGAAAAGCCCGTGAGAAGAAAAAAGGCCCAGGGCACAGCCGCAAAACCCCCGCGTAGCCCGGCAAAAAACAAGGATACAGCGAGCCAGCCTGCCAAAACAGCAGGAAGACAATAAGGGGAAGCCGGATGGCAGAAGAGAGAATCATTATCGAAGGCGGCAACCGCCTGACGGGGACGATCAGTACAAGCGGGTCGAAGAACGCGGTATTGCCAGTGATTGCTGCGGCCTTGCTTAGCAGCGGCCAATGCAGGATCGGTGACGTACCGAAGCTGGCGGATGTGGACGTTATCATTCAAGTGCTTGAAGGGCTGGGCGCCAGCCTTGTTTGGGATGGGAAAGAGCTTTGTATCGACGCTGCAAGACTGAGTTGTTACGAAGCATCAGATGAGTTAGTGAGCAAAATGCGGGCGTCTTTTCTGGTGATGGGGCCGCTGCTTGCCCGTATGGGGAAAGCAAAGGTATCCATGCCGGGCGGTTGCGCTATCGGCGCCAGGCCGGTAGATCTGCACATCAAAGGCTTTGAGGCGATGGGCGCTTCCGCTCGTTACGAAGAAGGTTATGTGCTGGTTGAGACAAGCGGCTTGAAGGGCGCGCGGATCTATCTGGATTCCCCCAGTGTTGGGGCCACAGAAAACCTGATGATGGCGGCTGCTTTGGCTAAGGGGCCGACGGTTTTGGAGAATGCGGCGGAAGAGCCGGAGATAGTGGATCTCGCAAACTTCATCAATAGTATGGGGGGGCGGATCAGGGGAGCAGGCACGAAGATCATCAAGATCGACGGAGTGTCGCAAATGGATGGCTGCGAGCATCAGGTGATACCGGACCGTATCGAAGCCGGCAGTTTTCTTGTTGCCGCGGCGATGACAGGCGGAGAGTTGATCGTGGAGAATATGATCCCCGATCATATTAAGCCCGTCATCGATAAGCTTTTGGAAGTTGGATGTGAGATCGACGAGGGGGAGAGCAGCCTCTATATCCGGGCCTCAGGGCGGATGAAGGCGGCGGACATTACCACTCTGCCCTATCCGGGATTCCCTACCGATATGCAGGCCCAATTCATGACGCTGATGACCAAGGCGCAAGGCGCAAGTGTGATTACTGAGACAATATTTGAAAACCGTTTCATGCATGCAGAAGAGCTCAGGCGTATGGGAGCGGACATCAGGATCAACGGGCGCAGCGCAGTGGTGGAGGGGCCCTCAAGCTTGCAAGGCGCTGCAGTGAAGGCTTCGGATCTTAGGGCGGGCATTGCTCTCATCATCGCAGCTTTGGCTGCTGAAGGCAAGTCCGAGATCGGGAATGTGTATATGATCGACCGGGGATACGACGGGCTGGTGGACAAACTCCAGGGGGTTGGCGCGGATATCCGCAGGGGCAGCTTATGAGGCGTGCGGACAGGGAGGTTAGCGGGATCCATGAGATCATGGAGATACTAGACGAAGGCAAGACATGCTGCCTGGCTATGGTGGACGAGGGCATGCCCTATGTTGTGCCGATGAGTTATGCGTATCGCATGGAAGGCGAGACGCTCATTTTATATTTCCATAGTGCGAAAGAAGGGCGGAAAATTCGCGTTCTCCAGAAAAATCCCATGGTTTGCTTTACCATCTTTACTGAAGGCGAAGCGATTTTTTCTCAGGAAAAACCTTGCGATTCCGCTTATACTTTCTCGAGTGTGGTCGGATCTGGGAATGTCGGTTTTATCGACAGTGTCCAGGAGAAGTGCGCCGCCTTGTCCCTGCTCATGAAGCATCAAGCGGGCATGGAAGTTAACTTTAGCCAGTCGCAGGCAGAGAATGTGTGTGTATTCCAAGTGGTATCCAAAGATTTTACCGGGAAACGGAAGACGCCGCCGGTTATATAGGTTGTTACATGCTTTAACCCATTACATATGGAAGACAAACAACGCCATGCGGGTAAGCGCGTCAGTATCACTTTCCACGTGGCGTTGCTTTCTGTGGCTCGATAGGGGATAGCCTGCAAGGAGTATTGCTTACCCGTTTGCGGCGTAAATGTATTCTCCCGCGTCGTCCATCCCGAAAAAATCAGCGTAGGAGAGCTTCCATATAGGCTTGTTGATCCCGTCGACCGGGATGCGGTTTTTGATCAGGTACTGCCAGAAACCGCTGCCCGCGATGTCGCCTTGGAGAATCACCCCGGCTACGCAGCCTTCGCGGAGGATGACTTTCTGGTATGTGTTCCGATCCTCGCGGACTTGGACGACGTCGCCCTCCTCAGGGTTAAGCAGACCTACGGACAGGGAGGGCAGCCCAAAGAAGTTGACGGTATTCTTGATGGCGAAGGTATCGGTATATTCGACCGATGCGCCGCACATGTTCTTCGCGGCGATCTCGCCCTGGCGCATCGCATTGGGCCATATGCCGGAGAGGCCTGCTGCATCCCCTGCGGCATATACGCCCGGGCAGCTGGTCTCCAGATAAGCATTCACGTTGATTGCCCGGTCAACGCTTATTCCGCTGCCTTCGAGGAAGCCTATCGCCGGGCGGACGCCGGCGGCGACGATGACGAAATCACAGGGCAAGCGCTCGCCATCGTCAAGTTCGACTTGCACCACATTCCCTGCCGCATCCTCAACTGTCCCAGCCATTTTTGCGCCTAAGCGAAAATGGCAACCCGCGGCGGAAAATCGGTCGTAATACGCCCGCGCGGCATGCTCGTCCAGATTGACGGTAAGGATACCGGGCATGACGTCGATAACGGTAACGTCTTTCTTGCGTTCAAGCAAAGCATATGCCGCGTCAAGCCCTACAAGGCCTGCGCCGATGATCACAATTTTCTGCGCTCCCTCGGCAGCTTCCCGAATGGTTTGGGCATCGGTGAAATGCCGAAGGCCGGATACGTTTTGCGCTGTCCTCAAGGCGCCGACAGGGATGATAACGCTATCGGATCCCGTAGCGACCAGAAGCTTGTCGTATTCGACGGACCCCTCCTCATAATGGACGCATTTCGCGGAAGTGTCTATGCTGGCGGCCCTATGCCCATTGATCCATGCGATGCGGTTCTCTTCCATGAAATGCTCTGGGACAAAACGCAAGCGCTCTGCTTCCCGCCCTCCGCTGATGTATTGATGTAGCATACAGCGAGAGCTGATTTGCTTATCTTCGGACAGGATCACGATATCGTCTTCGGGGCGGAGCTTGCGGATGGTTCGTGCCGCTGTGATACCCGCCGCCCCAGCGCCTATGATCACATGTTTCATTTTGTTGCCACCTCCTCTACATAAATGGCTTTACTCGGGCACATCCGAACGCAGTTAGGGCCTTCTTCATCTTCAATACAAAAATCACACTTTACGACTTTGTTTTTTGTCACACGATCCGGCTTGAGTACACCGAAGGGGCAGTTCATCACACACATGAAGCAGGAGCCGCACTGGTCCTCGTCATACAAAACGTGCCCGGATACCGGGTCTTTGGTCAAGGCGCCGCTCATACAGGACATCACGCATTCCGGGTCGTCGCAATGCCTACAGAATAGGGGGATGTATTCCCCCGCCCCGTTCAATCGGATACTGTTCCTCGATTCGGCGCCTGGGTCAAGCAGATTTAAGCTGTAGACGTCCCCGTTATCCTTGCGGTGCGCCTGCATACAGGCGGCGGCGCAGTTTTTGCAGCCCTGGCAACTGGAGCTATCGATCATGATCCGTTTCATGCTGTTTCCTCCTCACTGGTCTTCTTTGATTACAGCCGCGCGTCACCAGGGATTCGGTAGGCCTAGGCCTGCTCTTTTCTCCAGAATGATCTGCTCCAGGATATCCGCAGACTGTACCGCGTCTGGATTGATGATGACCTGACCGCCGGTAAGGGTTTTCATCTGTTCGGTTAATACACTGACCGCCACAGGGCTCCCGGTCATGAAGGGCGGCGAGCCAAGGTGCAGCGGAAGCCCAAGCGCTAGTCCAAAGGCGCCGTCAGCCAGGGCCTGCTCCTCCAGCCACTGGGGCGCAGAAAGGACAAGGGGCAGCTGGGGCATATCGATCCCCAGGGCAGCAGCGAGTTCGGTAGCGACGATCTCCAGCCTGCCGATGGCAAGGCAGGGGCCGAAGTTTAGCACGGGGGGGATCCCTAAGGATTCGCATACCCCGCGTAGCCCGGGACCGGCAAGCTGAGCCGCCTCAGGCGTCATCAAGCCGACATTCTCGATGCCGCCGGAGCTGCAGCCTGCTGTCAGAACGATGATATCCCGGGCGATGAGCTGTTTTGTCAATTCGACAGTCAACACGTCATGACCCCCGGCGACAAGATTGGAACAGCCGACGATTCCGGCCACGCCCTTGATTTTGCCCGAGGCGATCAGGTCAATAAGCGGCTGAAAGGATCCGCCGAGAAATTGCTTCAAGGATACTTCGCTGACGCCGGTCAGGGTGTTTTCATAACCGTGGTCAGGCAGAAGCCGCATCGCCACAGTCGGCCGCCTATCTGTATAGGCCTTTACAATCTCATCGATGATTTCGCCGCTGATTCTCTCTCCGTCGGCATAGGTAAAGCTCTTCAGCTCGGCATTCGCTTTTTTGGCCACGACGTCAAGGCAGATCTGCTTGATCATCAACTCGTCGCAGATCGGCTCGATTCCGGGGAGCGTACAGTTGAACTCAGATAGGACTGCGTCGATCGCGCCCGTAGCCAGGATGGCTTCGCTGGTGAAATTATTCCCGCCGTGCCCGTCAAACAGTTCGGTATAGTGCGCGCCTCTAAGTTGCAAATCCTGCCCGACACAGGTGCAGCCTATGAGCTTGAACCCTTTTGCGCCCACAGCTTCCGCTTTGGCGATTGCCTGAGAGGAAATAAGGCGTTCCTGCAGATCCACAAAAATGGAGTGCTGGTGCCCGGTGATCATTATGTTGATATACTCCGGATCAATGACGCGCAATCCCACTGGCGCGAGGCGGATCTCCGGCTCGCCAAGCATGACGTCATTCAGTAGATTGGTCAATGTCAATCCATAAATACCTGTGGAAATGCCGAGACGCAGGCAGTTGAGAAGCATGTCCACAGGGTCTGAGTTCAGGTTGGTCGAGGTCTTCACCACGCCTTCGAAGACTTCGGATTTCGCGCCGCCAGGCAGGATGCCGAGTTCCTCCCATCTCTTGTACCTGGGGGGATACGCGACTTTTTGGGTTAGTTCCATAAGGGTGAAGCCAGGTTTGTGCAGATCGTCCAGCACGGCGTCTGAGACCATTTCCGCCAACTTGTGTTCGTCGTTTTCTTCGATGCCGAATTTTTCACCAAGTCGTATAAGCGCTTGCTTGCCCTTGATTTCCTTTCCGGCCTGCGCAGTGCCCTTAAGGTTGCGCGCGGTATTTTCCACCACATGGATATAGCAGCCTGAGCCAGAAGCGACTGCACGGAGGAAATTGCGGGCGACCATGGTATCGGCGTCTGCACCACAGATACCCTTGGGCGATTCGGGGGTGATCCTGCATGGCCCGTTTGCGCATAAGCGGCAGCAGACGCCTTGCAAGCCGAAAGCGCACTTCACTTCCTGCGACTCTACGCGATGATGGGCGGTTTCCAGGGGCAATCCGGCGATAAAGCATTCCAATTTTTTGTCCGCGCTTGGGCAGGTGCTGCATCCGAATACTTCATTCATGCTCATCTCTCCATTCTTCACAGTGATTCCAAAAGGATTTATTAAACTAAGTATGAACATTATACCACATTCTATCAAACTAGATGAAAATAGTCAAGATAGAATAAGCCATTGCGTTGAGCCTCTTTACAAATACAACGAAACGTTGTATACTGGGTTGTAGGACGGAGGGGCATAATGATCGGGCAGAGGATAAAGGCATTACGCCAGGGATTAGGCTTGACCCAGGGCGCCCTGGCATTGCGGATGGGACTGACCCAGCAGGCGATCGCAAAATGGGAGGCTGGCAAGTCATCACCGGACTACCATATGCTTGTCAGGCTGGCGCAAGCTCTGGATGTTGGAGCGGATATGCTGTTTTCCACTTCGGAGATGGTTCCGGTCATCGGCGAAGTCAAAGCCGGATTTGGGCTGCCCGCATATGAAGAAGAGCAAGGCCTCGAGCCGGCTATGGTCAAGGATCCTTCCCAATACTTCTATCTGACTGTCCAAGGTGATTCGATGGAGCCGAGGATCCACGATAAGGATCTTGCCCTGATCCGTAAGCAGCCGACGCTGGAGGACGGCGATCTGGGGGTCGTTGTATATGGGGACGGGGAGGGCACGATCAAGCGTTTTTACCATAAGGGTGACACCGTTGCTTTACAGGCGTTTAATCCCGCATATGAAACACTGATTCTATCCGGGGATGAATTAGATAAGCTGATCATCATCGGTAAAGTAGTCGAGACCAAGACACGCTGGTGAAGCTAGCCTGAAATGGGTTTGGAGCAAGCTCGATTTGGCGCTGTCTGAATGAAGTAAGGGAAGATGGATGGATGAATGGCTGGTGAAATGATTGGATTTGATGGAGAAGCTAACGATCCTGGCGGCAGGCGCAAGATATGATGCGGCCTGCGCATCATCCGGAGCGGACCGGCCCGGAGGCAAAGGCTTGGGGAGCGCCCTGCCCGTAGGCTGCTGCCATTCCTTCGCTGCCGATGGCCGGTGCATATCCTTGCTGAAGGTACTGATGAGTAATGCCTGCGTGTATGATTGCAAGTATTGCGCCAACCGGTCCGGTAACGATACGCCGCGAGCGACATTCACCCCGGAAGAGTTAGCTGAGTTGACGATTCAGTTCTACCGGCGCAATTATATTGAAGGGCTATTCCTATCTAGCGGGGTCATCCGGGATCCGGACTATACGACGGAGAGAATGATCCAGGCTCTGCAGATTCTGCGGTACAGGTATGGCTTCAATGGCTATATTCACGCCAAGGTCATCCCGGGGACGTCGGGGGAGCTGATCAGGCGCATCGGCGCAGTCGCAGACCGGCTCAGCGTCAATATTGAGCTGCCCAGCGAGGTCAGCCTGCAGAGGCTGGCGCCTGCCAAGACGAAAAAAGGCATCCTCGTCCCCATGGGGCAGATCAGAGACGGCTTCAGAGAAAACGGAAAAGAGCTATCCCTTTACAAAAAGGCGCCAGCATTTGCTCCTGCCGGGCAAGGGACACAATTGATCATCGGGGCAACGCCTGAGTCTGATTACCAGATTATGACACTGGCTTCCAATCTATACTCTCATTATGACTTGAGGCGGGTATACTATTCTGCCTACATACCGGTATCTGACAGCTTGCATCTTCCGTCCATTGACGCCAAACCGCCATTACTGCGCGAACATCGCCTTTACCAAGCAGACTTCCTCATGCGGCAATATCACTTCGACGCAGATGAGATTCTCAGTATCGAGACGCCGAACTTTAACCCGTATCTGGACCCCAAGTGTAACTGGGCGATTCACCACATGGAGTTTTTCCCCATTGACGTCAACAAAGCCAGCCAGGAAGACCTGCTTAGGGTACCGGGGATCGGTCCCACCAGCGCAAGGCGGATCATTGCAGCTCGCAGGACAGGGCGGCTGGGACTAAGTGAACTAAAGAAGATGGGTATTGTATTGAAAAGAGCACGCTATTTTATCCTCACGGCAGACTTGCCTACAGGCTTGCAGATGGGCAAGGAAAGTACGCTTCGCGCCCTGATCGATCCTAGTGTTTATGCATTCGGCAAGGAGCAGCTTAGCCTCTTCGGCCCGGGTGATCCCACTTTGTCGGGCAAGTATCTGTCATGGGGCAGCGAGAGTTCGCCTGACGCCGACGCTTGGTTAGGCGGGTATGTGGGGGAGCAGAGGAACGAGGAGTTGCCTGGATTCAGCAGCACAGACCCTGTCATGCACGGCAGCCACCAGGCTGTTTGCGTCCCTGCCTCTGTGGAGGAAGGGGTCGAAGAGACGATCCGCAATATGGTGCAACACTTATGAGATGTCCGATTTATGGCTCTAGCTGCAGCAAGCATAATACTGTGCGCCACTGCCCCGGCTGCCCACTGTGGGCACAAGCCAAGACCGCTCGGGCGGAACGGCTGCGGCAAGCAGAAGTATCGAAGCGGGAAGGCGCTCCGGCGCTGGAGGAAGGGGCTGGGCAGCCTGGTCTGCCGGATGGGCAGGCAGCCTGTGATGGGCTGCTGCTAGGCGGCACGGCGCAGGCAGTGTTACCTCCGCAGCAGCAGCAGAAGCAGCCACAGCCGCAGAAGCAGCAGCAGAAGCAGCAGCAGAAGCAGACTTGGATCTCAAGCTTGAAGGCGCAGAATGTGGCGTACCTTTATGACGGCAGCCTTCCCGGTTTTTTTTGTTGCGTGTATGAGAGCTTCTATCTCAAGGAGCAGCCAGCAGCGATCCTGTCCCTTGACGAGGCCCAACCCACGCTGCTGCAGACGAAAGTAATAGTGACGGATCAGGGCAAAGCCGGACGCGTCAGGCGGTCAATTCCGGAGAGAATCAGCGAAGACGCCCTGGACTTGATTGAGACGGTATTTTTGAGTTGCCTTAACCAGAAGGAGATCCATTGCCTTCGATTCCTCATCCTGGCGTATCGCGAAGGAAGCCGTGCGCTGAATATGCTTGGGCATCCCGACGTAGCGCCTTTGCTTAACGCAGAAAAGAATCTGCTCAAAGAAGCGCATCTACTCAAGGGGTTTATTCGTTTTTCCGAGTATTCCGGCGTGCTTGCAGCGAACATATCGCCGAAAAACTTTGTGCTGCCTTTTCTCGCCCAGCATTTTTGCGCCAGATATGCAGAAGAGGACTTCATCATCTATGATAAAGTCCACAAAGCAGGTCTGCTATACGAGAACCGAAAGAAAAGTATCGTTCGCCTACAGGAGATGCCTTTCCCGGAAGCAGACGCAACCGAGGAAAGATATCGGGCATTGTGGAAAAGCTTCTACCACACCATCGCTATCGAAGCCAGAATCAACCCAAAGTGCCGGATGACGAATATGCCGAAACGGTATTGGGAGAACATGACGGAAATGGCGGAGCTTCTATAGAGCGAAATAACCCACAAGGACGCATTGCGGCGCTTACTCTCACTTTATCCCAAAAAAGAGATAGTACGCGACGCGTTTCCCCTGTATATCTTGATGGACTTCCTCGACGGAGAAGCCGCGAAAGGCTTCGGACATATCACATAGGAGCTGGTCGTCCCGGTTGCCTGACCAGATGGAGAAAACCCCGCCCTCATGCAGGACTTCGCTGACCTGGTGGAAAAACGGCGCAGAGTAGGCGGCTGCGTTATTTGCGTAAGACAATAACTGCGGTCCGTTATCGATATCCATACACACTGTGTGGTATTTTTTTTCTGTTGTCTGAATATACGCAATAAAGTCCCCCTGAATCACACACACACGGGGATCTGCCAGGTACTCCTTGTTTCTGTCGATCATGGTCTTGTTCCACTGGATGATCATCGGATCCAACTCGACCACATCGATGGACGACCGGCTGCTGCAATGCATACAAGCAGCCCTCACAGCAAAGCCCATGCCTAAGCCGCCGATCAGCACATCCGCATCTGCTTGATTTGACAGCCCGATGGCATGCCTGACCTGAAGGGTCTCGGTATCTGCATTATTCGAATTCATGAGGAAGAGGCCGTTAACGATGATCTCATATTCCAGGGAACCATCGATCTCATACATCCAGAGCTGGCGTTCCTTCTCGGGCTCGCTCGCGCTTGCCAGCAGCCGTCGATTTTCCGGCGTCATCGGATGGCCTTCACCGTTCCTTCTTTTCGTTTTCGGTCGGCACCCTGCCGGGGATGGAGACTTCCTGATCGTAACAAGAGAAAATCGAGTTAACGAAAGCTCGTGCTGGTTTTGGCGTAACTAGGCTCACCACTGGGACGACAGCCAAGCCTGCGACCATTGCCAAGGCGCCGGCATTGATCGGGTTGCTCATGAAAGGGAAAAACAGGTTGACGACAGTGATCCCGACCCCGCTGGCGAAGCAAGCCCATACAGAAGCGCCGGTTACCCATTTGCCATAGAGGCCGTAGAAGAAAGGCGCAAGAAAGGAACCTGCCAACGCGCCCCAGGATATCCCCATGAGCTGGGCAATAAACTGCGGCGGGTCAAGGGCCAGCACCACAGATAAGGTGATGAAGAACACGATGAGAATGCGCATGATGAGCATTTGCGTTTTTTCTGTCATGTTTTTGATTATTGTCCCCTTGAGGAAGTCCAAGGTCAGGGTCGAGCTGGATGTGAGTACCAAGGCGGACAAGGTGGACATGGAAGCGGACAAGACGAGGATGACGACGATCCCAATGAGGAAATCCGGCAGAGAGGAAAGCATGAAAGGGATGATACTGTCGTACATTACACGGCCTTGCGCATTGTAGATCACCGGATCGTCAAATAAGCGGGCAAAAGAACCGAGAAAGTAGCAGCCCCCTGCAATAATGAGCGCGAAAATGGTGGATATGACGGTGCCGGCTGCGACAGATTTTTCGCTCTTTATGGCGTAGAATTTGTGTACCATTTGGGGCAGGCCCCATGTGCCTAAGGAAGTCAAGATGATGACGCCGACCAGATTCGCCGGGTCAGGCCCAAAAAAGGAAGTGAACGCGCCGGCTTGGCCCAAGGTGACGGGGACGTCGCTTCGCAATTCAGCCATCTTCCCCAGGGCTGCGAGAAAACCACCTTGGTTGTTGAGCACAGAGCCGATGATCAGGATAATGCCGCCAATCATGATTACCCCTTGGAACAGGTCGTTGAGCGCTGCTGCCATATAGCCGCCAATGATGACATATA
>Ga0082212_10002588_pt1 | contig 26243 bp, 19 predicted proteins | sample TergutNt197P3_FD_71548 | JGI IMG/M metagenome (GOLD analysis project Ga0082212, IMG submission 71548) | Neocapritermes taracua P3 segment gut microbial communities from Petit-Saut dam, French Guiana - Nt197 P3 | ecosystem: Host-associated > Arthropoda: Insects > Digestive system > Gut ...
ATCTTTTATCCTTTCTATTTACACTTATTCGAGCGCCTCGAATTTGTCTATGGCTTTGTCTATGTCTTTTTGCATATTGCCCTGGCGTTTTTCAAACAGCGAAGCGAGGTTGGAATCGTTTTTCATGGACATATGGATCAAATCCCCGCTGAAACCGCCGTAGTTGGCGATTTCGCCTAAGTCCCATACCCTGTTCGTGAATATTATTTCGAGCATTTCGGCGGAATCCTCGTCGCGCGCCATTTTCGTCTTGAGCGTTATGTCGTAATAGGCCGGCATCGTCGTATATTTCGACTCGGCGCAGATCGCCTCAAGTATATGCGAAGTCCTGTGAGAATCTGAGGCGTTTATGGGCACGCACATGAGGCATCCCGTATGGCTTATCACGTCGGTGTAATAATCGTCCTGATTTTCGTCGAGCTTCGGAATGGGCAATATGCCGAAATCCTTGTCCATCGAGCGCAGGTTTTCCACTATCCTCAGCCTCACCCACATGAACAGCACGCGGTTGCTCATGAACATCTCCTCCGAAACCGGGTATATGCCCGGCACTTTGCCCTCCAGATGATGCGCGTTGTGCGTTATGTCGCCCTCGTACATCACCTTGAAGCAAGCCTCCATAGCCGCAAAAGAGCGCTCGCTCCCGAACACTATGTACGGATAGTCGTTTTCGTCCTTTTTGGTTATATACTCGTTCGCCCCGTGCAAAAAGCTGATCAGCGTGTCCCTCTGGCCTATGAGCCCGTAGCGGTCGTCGGTGTAGAGCATTTGGCCGTCCCCGTTTAAGTCGGCGGAGGCGTTCTTGCACAGGTCATAGAGCGACTGCATCGTCCATTTGCCGGATTTGACGAGCGGGTAGGGATCGTCGAGCGCGAGATCCTTCAAAAGCTCCTTGTTGAACACAAAGCCCGTGCAGGTGTCGTTGTTCACCATCAGCAAATCGCCCGACATATAGTACAATTTGTGCCCGAACGAGAGCGCCCCCCTGGCGCCCTGGTCCCACCAAGGCTGCTCAAAGTCAAAATTCGGCATTTCGAGCAGGTTCATGAAATATCCCGTCAAAGAAAAGTTCGGCGCGTCGCGCATGGGGGATTCGATCATGTCGTATAGCTCGTCGCCCGCCTGCACGGATTTTTTGATGTCGCTGCCGAAATTTTCCGAAAACAGCTGCTCGAGCTTGAAGTTGTACTTGTCCTCAAGATATGTGTTTCTCTTAAAAACCGCGTCGTTTATGGTATCCCCGGAATTTTCTTCCTTGTACACCACGTCCCTCGGTATCCAGTCGAGCCAGTCGACCGCAGTCGAGGTCCTTGTCAGAAACCTGAATACATAGCCGTCGAAGTCCGCGTTTTCGTCGAGATCCGGGAGCAGCTTCGCCTCCTCGGCGGCTTCCTGCCGGTCATCTTCCGCGTTTTCCTCATCGGAGCTTTTTTCTGCGGTGTCGTTTTTCGGATCCTCGTTTTTGCCGCAGGCCCCAAACACAAAAGCCGCAACCGCCAAAATCGCCAAAAACAAAGCAAACCCCTTGAATTTTAGAATATGCGCCATAAATAAACCCTCCGTAAATTATATTATATAAATCTACGACGTTGTGTCTTCGTCGTTTGTTTCGTTTGTTTCGTTTGCTTCGGCTTTTTCCTCCGGTTTGCCGGGCTGCTCCTCCTTTTCGGCTTCGCTTTCCGTTATTTTGGCTTTTATCTCCGAATATACGCCCTCATATTCCGCGTCCTCGAGCTTTTGGTTTTTGTATTTCATGGCAAATATGATGATAGCCGCCGCCCCGAGCACAAAACACAAAAAACCCACGACCTGCGATATCCTGAAAACCCCGAGGAAAAGAGTGTCTTTTTCCTCCCTGATGCTCTCGAGCAGCATCCTTCCGAAACCGTACCATGTCATATACATCAAAAATATCTGCCCGTCGAATCTTTTCTTCTTGTACAAAAGGTTTATGATCACAAAGCCGACGAGGTTCCAAAGCGATTCGTACAAAAAAATCGGGTGGACCGCGGAAGCCCCGTTTATCGACATCCCCCAGGGCAGCCCCGTCTTTATCCCGAGCACTTCGGCATTTGTGAAATTGCCCCATCTGCCTATGATCTGGCCGAGCATGATCGCGGGGGCGGCGGAGTCGAAAACTTTGAAAACGGAGATCTTTTTGAATCTGCAAACCAAAAGCCCCGTGACAAGCCCCGCTATGATCCCGCCGTACACCGCAAGCCCGCCGTTCCAGACCTCAATGACCGAAAACAGGGTGGGGAAGGCGCCTAGGTTGAACAGCACATAGTACAGCCTCGCCCCTATTATCGCGGCGGGTATCGAAAAAATGGCGACGTCGATCATATCGTCCACTTTTATGCCGTTATTTTTCTTCCCCCGCCAGAACGAATAGAAAATGCCGCACAAAATCCCGAAAGTCACGAATATCCCGTACCACGCTATGTCCCTTCCCGTCCAAAAAAAATTTTTGATCGCGACCGAGTTTATCTCAAAAGGCCCAATCCCCAGCCCCGGAAACTCTATGGTATTCATATAACTGTTTCACCGCTCCTTAATTTGTTTAAAATTTTAAAAAATCGATAAATTTCCGGTTGTTTTTTTCCAAACCGGCGAAAATCAGAACGCCCGCCAAAACCACGGCGAACTCGCCGGCCGCCACAGTTGCCATGATAAACCAGAACGAACCGGGTTCGTCAAACAGAAAACACAGCATCCCGCCGATTACAATCCCGTTGACCAGCGCCGCAGCCGGGGCTATGGCCATTTTGTTTTTGGCGGATATCGCCACCAGGCACACCATCGCAGTCGCCAAAGTCCCAAATATCATATCGGGCAGCCCGTACATGAAGATATTTGCCGCAAATGTTCCCAAAATGAGCGGAATGCAATATTTTTTGTCGTAGTATGGGAGCACAATCAAAATTTCCGCTATGCGAAACTGGACTGGACCGTAGCTCGCAAAGGCGAAAACATAGCATAAAGCCACATAAAGCGCGGCTGTCGCGCTTGTTTTTGCCAGTTGCGCGAATTGTTTTTTTGCCACTGCCAAATTCCCCTTGTTTTGATTTTGCTGTGGTTGTCAAGGAAACACAGCCTTGAAGACATTATACTACAAAATTGCCGCAGTTTTCAACCGTGCATAACATTTAACAAAATATTTAAATCCGCTTCATGTTTTTCGCGATATCCTTCAGGTACGGTTCGGCGAAACGGTAAAAATTGAACAAAGCCTCGCAGTAGACATTGCTTTTCGCAAACCCGTCCGTTTCGTTGTCCCTGTCCCTCCTGCAGCCGCCCCTGCAAAGATAATATACTGTGCAAGAGGCGCATTTTTCGCCCTCGGCGGCCGAGTATTTTGCATACAGGGAAGTCTCTAAGAATTTTTGCATGGTTTGCGAATTATATATTTCGTCAAAGGACATATCCAAAATATTGCCCGTTTTCCAGTTGTCGGTGCAGTAAAAATCGCACGGGAAAACCGATCCGTCGGACTCGATCACGAACTGCCCCGCGCAAAAGCCCTGGGTTCCGCACTGCTCGGGCTGCTGACCCGCCGCGATCCTGGCCAAATTGTCAAAAAAGCGTATGCTTGTATACTTTCCTTTCGCCAAGTCGTTTTGCCAGAGCCCGAACAACCTGACCAAAAATTTTTCGTAAAGTTCGGGCGTGAGCGAATGCGCCCCGTCGAAGGACGACACCCCCAGAGGTTCGAGGCAGGGGATGAACTGCAGATAGCGAAAGCCGCGGTTTTTGAAATAATTGTATATTTTTTCGATATGCTTGGCCGTTTGCGCCGTTATGACCGTGAGGATGTTGTAGTCCACTTTCAGCTTGTCGAACAATTCGGCGGTTTTTGATATTTTGGCGTATGTTCCCCCCTCCCCAAGATCCACCCTCAAAAAATCGTTTATCTCTTTCGGCCCGTCCAACGAGAGCCCCACTAAAAAATTGTTGGCCTTCAAAAATTTCGCGAAGCTCTCCGTGATATTTATCCCGTTCGTCTGGATGGAATAATTGACTTGGGGCTTTTTTTCGCTTTTCGATATCGTTTTTTTTGCATAATCTACAAAAAGCTCAAAATATTCCGGCCCCGCAAGGGAGGGCTCCCCTCCCTGAAAAGCGAAAGATATGCTCGATTCGGCGGCATCCACGGCCCGCTCGATCAGCATTTTTGCGGTTTCGGCCCGCATTATCCCGTATGAGCCGACGTTTCTGGTTTCGGCCAGCCCGTGGTAAAAGCAGTACCGGCACCGAAGGTTGCATAAGCTCGATGCGGGCTTTATCAAAAGCGTCAAATGTTTGGTCATCTTTTACTCCGTAACTATGTTCTCAAGCGGGCAGTCGTTGTACAGGTTGAACACAACCCTGTCGGAAAACAGCATCATCACTATGTCCGTTATACCGTTTTTGTCGATATATTCGTATAAATCCAATTTTCTTCTGTCCCAGGGGTAATATACATATGTTTCGTCGAAATTGGCCGCGATCAGCCAGTCCGACCACCAGGTATATGAATCCCCGATGATCAGAAGATTTCTCCCGGTGTAATTTTCGGGGTATATATATCTTGCGGGGCGGTTGTAGTACAGCGCGTAATGGTCCGCGAACCTGTTTTTGTCAAAATTTCCGCTTTCATATCTCTCGGAGTTGTCCGTCATCTTGTGGCGCGCGTCTTTTTCCGGCAGCTCGATATCCATGACCTGAAATAATTCCTCGATGCGCTGAAAGGAGGATATGAGCGCCGCAGAACCCCTCATATGCACCGCAGGATATGCGATGAGCCCCTTTAACGGGATTGGTTCCCCTATTTCCGGCGAAATTTTGTTTATCATGCCGATGATGTCGCAGTATCCGCTGTAGGCGCCCATGGCCGACCAGTGATGGTCGGTGCGGAACACGTTTTCCATCCTTTTTTCGAAGGTGTCGACATCCAGCGCGCTTTTCCCCTTGGTTTTTTCCAGCCTGTCCATGAATTCGCCGAAAAGCGAGGCGGTGCTAATCTCGTTTGGGATTATCTTGGTGACATATTCGGCGTCCTGCATCCTTTTGCCCGCGTAGAAATAGAAATCGACGCCCATGTCCGCCGCCGCGGCCGATATCCTGTTGATTTGCGCGATTTGGATTTCCATGTTTGCCCGAAGCGCCTCCTCCGGGGGCGACAGGATCGTGTCTATGAAGCTGTCGGCCAGGTTTTCGTCGGAGGGGTAGATGGCGTAATATTTGTGCAGGCCGTCGTTTTGGACCATCATCGTTGAAAATTCGAGCTGGTCTATTATGGATTTTGGCGCCTCGGGAGTTTCGTCGGCTTCGGGAGTTTGAACGTCTTCGGGGGCGCCGGGCGGTTTTTTTGTCGAAGAGGCCAACAGATTCACAAACGAAAAAGATATGTCGGAATCCGAAGTCCTCAAAAAAGTGACGATCGGGCCGTACATGGGCAGATAGTTCGTGTACAGATTTTCAAGGCCCGCCTTGCCCTCTTCGATTTTGTTTAGAAAACCGGCGAGCGGGCCGCTTTCATACACTCTTTCGGGGTCTTTGTAATTTTTGATGTCGGCCGTCCTGTATACGCCGCTTTTGTCAAAAACATAGTTGAGCGGGCACCATAAAAACAAGAATATGAATACGGTGCAGACCGTTATCACATACAGCCTGTTGCGTGAAAAAGATGAGTTCATTTTGATTACAAGTTTGGGATTTCGATCGCGGTGGATTTCGACAGCGTTCTGACTTCGTCCGCGCAAAGCTCACGGCCAAGGGCGCTGGATAAAAATATGCCTTCCTGCAAAAGCGAAGTCTCAAGCGCGATTTTGGCGGTTGGGATGAGCTCGCAGCGTCCCTGCAGCGCGTTTATCCAGTGCTTTGGCGAGGAGTCGCAAAGCGAATTTTCGGGGTGCACCGTGTGGTTTCTGTAATTCATCGCCCCCAAATCTATGGTCTGGTCCACCTGCAGGTCTTCTTTTATGGTATGATAGCTCAGCGGGTCGAACATGAGGCCGCCTGTTTTGCCCGCGATCATCGAGCGACCGAGGCCACCCATGTGTATCGCCCAGGATTCGACCACGTCGAGCGACAGGTCGTTTTCATATACGGCATATCCGGTGCCGAGTTCCTCCACGTCGAATCCGCTCTCGATCTTTCTCTTTTCGTCCACTTCGACTTCCTGATAGATTTTGCCGACCACCCGCTCGAGCTTGGGGAGCCCGGACAGATAAAGAAGCTGGGACATCCGGTATACGCCCATGTCAAAAAGAGCCCCGCCTCTGGCGGTATGGCTGTTGACAAATTCCTTCGTGGCATATCCGTCGACAAAAGGCCTGCCGCGTCTTCTGAAGCCGCACGAGCGCACATGGTAGATTTTGCCGAGATATCCTTTGTCTATCAGTATTTTCGCGGCTTTTGCCGAATCGTCGTAGAGCAGGGCGAGCTGTATATGCAGATTTTTGCCGTTTTTTACTGCGGTCTCGTACATCGACAAGGCGTCGGCGTAGGAGCCCGCCATCGGTTTTTCGCAGTAGGCGTGCCTGCCTGAGTTCAGCACCGCGTTTGTGACCGGGGCGTGGAGGTTGTTGTGCAGGCAGATGTCGGCCGCGTCTATGTCCTCCGTCGCCAGCAGCTTGCCGATGTGCGTGTATCTTTTCGCTATGCCGTGCTTGTCGCCTATGTAATTCAGGCGATCCTCGTTTATGTCGCAGATGGCCGCGATTTCACAGTCGGGTATCTCTTTGTAGCTTTGGATGTGCTGTTCCCCTATTATTCCGTTTCCGATGACCGCCACGCGTATTTTGCCCATAAAAATTCCCTCCGTTTTTTGATTTATTTCAATAAATTTATACCGATAAATATATTATATAGCAAAATAAAAAAAATACAACAATTTTTATTGATTTTTTTGTTGACAAATTGAAAAATATATTCTATAATATACATGACGGGCTGCTAAAGACAGGCTTTGCGCCTGACCCGCAGTCGGCAATATACGCGCCTCCATAGTAAAAGGGATATTACGGCCCCCTCCTAAGGGGCAGTTACAGGTTCGAGTCCTGTTGGGGGTGCCAAACAACGGCGCAAAACTCATTTTTGCGTCGTTGTCGTTTTGCGCACCGACAGCGACATCCAATAACTTGAAACGGTAAGTTCAAATCAAGGTTTTTAGAGCTTGTTTAAACAAAAAAGGGAGATAATGTTATGGATTCATGCGATATTCCACGTTCGATCGGGCTTGAAAACATCATTCCGGGCGGCGAACTGAAGGCGCGGCTCGAGCTGAACATGAAAAGATTGGAGCAGCCGGATTACCATTTTGATTTCGCCGTCAAACAGACCCCGCAGGCTCCGGGCGACTATCTCGGCAGAACCCTTCTTGCGCGGACGCTGCTCTGGCGGGCTTTGAAAGAAAAACCGGGGCATTTGGACGAACTTGCGCGCCGATTGCCCGAAGCCTTTAATCCTCTCGGCTATGTTGGGGAGATAATGCCCGGCACGATAAAAGAACTTGTGATCGGCGGTCACAACGGGATGCTGCGCGGGCTGTGCGAATATTATACGCTGACCGGCGACGAAAATATATTCGGGCTCATCGAAACGATACTCGACAATCTCATAATCCCGTTTTGCGGCAAAATCGACACATACCCGGACATAAATCCTGAAATGATGCTTGACGGAGAACAAGTGGCGCTTGTCTGGGGCGAAACGGGCGGCTGGGAACTATCCACTGACATCGGGACGATTTATCTTGCGCTTGACGGCATAACGCATGCATACCGGCTCAGGCCGTCGCCGCAGCTGAAAGCCGTTATTGAAAAAATGATCCGTCAGTACTCCGCGACCGATTTGATAAAAATAAACGCGCAGACGCATTCGTCGCTCTCGGCCCTGCGGGGGATTTTGCGGTTCTATGAATCGACGGGACATGAAAATGCCGGTTATCTTGAGCTCGCCGAAAAAGTGTTTAATCTGTACATGGAAAACGCGGAGACCGAAAACTACGCGAACTATAACTGGTTTGAGCGTCCCGAATGGACGGAGCCGTGCGCCGTCGTGGACGCTTTCACCGTTGCGGTCTGGCTGTGGAAACTCACTGGGGCGGCAAAATATCTGCGTCATTCCCATTTGATTTTGTATAACGCGCTGCTGCGCGGACAGCGTCCGACCGGCGGGTTCGGGTGCGATAACTGCGTCGGCACGAACGGCCAGCTTGAAATATGCGAACATACATACGAAGCCAAATGGTGCTGCAATATGCGCGGGGCGGAAGGGCTTGCGCGGGCTGCGGAATACGGATATTTCAGTTCGGGAAACCGCATAATTATCCCGTTTATGGCGGACAGCACCGCAACGCTTGATTTTGACGACGGAAAAGTTGTCATCGGCCAAAGATCAAATTATCCATACGGCGGAGAAACGCAACTTAAAATCATTTTGTCCGCGTCAGCCGGCGAAAAAGAAATCGCCGTGTTTTTGCCGGACTGGATAGATAAAGAAAGCGTGAATTTAATAAACGCCTCCGGCAATATCCCATATGCAATCGAAGGAGATTTCCTCATCGTGCGAACGAGTTTATTGACAGGAGATATTATGACGCTTCGATTTTCGATGCCGTTGCGGCGGGAAGCTCCGCACAACGAACGGGCCGCAGGGAAATATCATCGCTGGTTTTTGGGACCGCTGCTTCTGGGCAGCGAAAACGGAGGCGAGCTTGAACCTGTTTGCAAGCGCATCGATCCCGACGGCGAAACAAAAAAAATACAGGTATTGTTTGAAGGCACGGCAATTTGATTCCATATCAGGGTTTTCGCAAACATATTGTAAAAAGCGCGTTTTTTTGAGCATTGGAAAGTGGAAAAAACAATATCAAAAATCAAATCAGAAAGGAAAAAAATCATGCAGAAAAACAGAATCATTTTTATTGTGTTATGTTTCCTGTTTATTTTAAGCACAGTAACTATCTCTGTTTCCGCCGAAGAAAAAACGGACATCAAAAAAGGCGTCGCCGTCATCGACGGCGTTATCGACGAAATCTGGGACAAAGTCGAGGCGAACCCGATAAATAAAATCAACCCGAATACCGGCGAAGACAGCGGAACCACCGGTTATTGGAAAGGTTTGTGGAGCGGCAATGACCTGTATATTCTCATAGTTGTAACCGACGCTAATATCGTGACTATGAACGCCAATCAGGACGACGAAAACAGACTGCCAAACGCAGGCGACGGCGTGGAAATTTATTTGGACGTCCTCAACGAAAAAGGCGATGCTTATGAAAATGTCGGCGAACTTCACTACGGCATGTTTACTACCGGACAAGTGCATATTTTTGACAACGGCGTAGCCGATATAGATATGCTCAGCCAAAACTCCAAAGCCTCTGTCAACGGCAATCAAATTATCTATGAGTTCAAAATGCCGCTCGACATAATATCCGGCGGCAGGCTTCCGTCGGTATCCGCAGGGCACAAAGTGGGATTGGATGTTCAGATTTGTGACAGCGACACGGGCACAGACTGGAGAATTGCAGCTTATAACTGGTCCGACGATGAAGACCTCGCATGGAAAGCGCCCAGTTATTTCGGGACAATCACTTTAATAGATGTCGAAGCGGTTCCTGCAGCTGAAGAAGTTGAAGAACCGGAAGTCCAGCCGGCTCCTCAGGAAGAACAGGCGCCGCCGGCGACAGACGCTCCTGCAGCCACTGTTATTGTTCCTCAAACTGGCGACGCCGGAATTTATTTATTATTGATCCTTGCGGCAGTTGCCGCTTGCGGGGCAGTTGCGCTCGGAAAAAAAAGGAAAGCGGATAAATATTAAACCGTCTGCGGTTTTTATAAATGAAGCGGCAGACGGGAAAAAATTCCAATGCTCAAAAAAATGCGTAAAAACGAGGCGAATTAAATAAAAATTATGGCTGTATGCGATTCCTGTTTTTTGAATTTTTGAAATATATTGACATACGGCAAAATTAATGTTATAATATCGGCATAAACTTGATACGGAGACGCCAAGCCGATATGGACAGAATCGCCGACACCATAATACGCCGCAAAAAATCGGTTATAATATTCTTTGCCGCAGCCGCGCTCGTGTGCGCCCTGCTTTTTATGGCTGTGAACGTCAAATACAACATGGCGGACTATCTTCCGCCGGACACGCAGTCGACAAAAGCGATGAAGCTGATAACGGAGGAATTTTCCCAGGCCGTTCCCAACGCGGACGTGACGCTGTGGGAGGCCTCGCTCATGGAGGCGCTTTCGTTCAAAAAGGAAATGGCCGCCCTTGAGCACATATCCGCGGTGACATGGCTTGACGACGTGTTCGATTTGCTCCGGCCCCTTGAAATGGGGGACGCCGCCCTCGTTGAGAACTTCTACAAGGACAAAACCGCGTATTATTCGGCAGTGGTCGAAAAAGGCAAGGAAAAGGAAGGCATAAGGGAGATCCGCGCGCTGTTGGGGGACAGGGGATTTGTGGGCGGCGACGCGGCCGAGATCGAATTCGTGCAGTCCGCGACGGGCGTCGAGGTAAAGAACGCCATGATCATTCTGCTGCCCGTCATACTTGTCATTTTGATCGTGTCCACCTCCTCGTGGATCGAGCCGCTGCTGTTTTTCGCGGCAATAGGAATGTCCGTGGTCATAAATATGGGCACGAACGCTTTTTTGGGCGGGGTGAGCTTTTTGACCAATGCGGTGACTCCGATCTTGCAGCTCGCCGTTTCGCTGGATTACGCCATATTTCTGCTCCACAGTTTCGACAGGCACCGCAATTCGGGAATCGAAGCGGGGGAGGCCATGCGCAAAGCGGTCAAGGAGAGCTATTCCACGATCGCGGCGAGCGCCTCGACCACGCTGTTCGGATTCATGGCGCTGCTTTTCATGGATTTCAAGCTCGGCGCGGATTTGGGGCTGAGCTTGGCCAAAGGGATTTTGGTATCTTTTTTGTCGGTCATGGTATTTTTGCCGGCGCTCACCATGGCTGTTTACAAATCCATAGACAAAACGCGCCACCGCGAGCTGCTGCCGGAGTTTTCGGAGATCGGCAAGTTTCTCCGGAAGCTTTCCGTTCCCGCTTTGGTGGTCGTGACGCTGGCGGTCGTCCCGTGTTTTTTGGGGCAGACCCAAACCGACTTTTTGTACGGCTATCAGGCCGCATTCGATAAAATGACGGGAAGCGGCGAGGGCGGCGGGCGCGAAAAAGACTCCACGGTCATGGTGCTGCTCGTTCCGAAGGGGGAGACGGTCAAGGAAGAGCTTTTATGCGGGGAGCTTTTGGCCATGCCGCACGTCGACTCGGTTCTTTCCTATGTGAACGCGGTGGGTTCGGGCATCCCGCAGCAGTTTTTGGACGAATCGGTCACGGAGCAGTTCTATTCGGAAAATTTCGCCCGTTTAGTCATATATGCAAACACACCGCAGGAAGGCGACGATGCCTTTGCGGCAGTGGAGGATATAACCGCAGCGGCAAAAAAATACTACCCCGAAAGCGTGTACTCGGTGGGGCAGAGCGCGGTTCTGTACGATATAAGGACGGTGGTGCAAAAAGACAACCGCATGACGAATCTGATCGCGATAATCGCCATTTTCACGGTGCTTTTGTTCAATTTCAAATCCGGCGCGATCCCGTTTTTGCTGCTGTTCACAATCGAGTCCGCCATTTGGATCAATTTGTCGATTCCGTATTTTACAGGCACTTCGATCAATTACGTGGGCTATCTGGTGCTAAACACGGTGCAGCTGGGAGCCACGGTGGACTATGCCATTTTGCTGACTGTCAACTATATCAGAAACCGGAAAATCATGCCAAAAAAAGAAGCGGTGCATAAAGCCTTGGGCAGCTCTTTCCGTTCGATTTTGGTGTCTGCGGCCACCCTTGCGACTGCGGGCTTCACGCTCGCCGGCACAACCTCGAATCCGCTGATCGCCGACATCGGAGTGCTGCTGGGGCGCGGGACGCTTTTTTCCATGATCATGGTCTTGGTGCTGCTGCCCGGGATCTTGGGGCTTTTTGACAAGTTAATCGAAAAAACCACTTACAAATCAAATTTTTATAAAAGAAAGAAGTGATTTCATGTTTAAAATCGGATTCATGCCAAACGGGAACATGCTCGGCTGGGAACCGGAGAGGCTGTGCGAATATTTGAGGGAGGCGGGCTACGAGGCCATCGAACTGCAGCCCCCGCTTTTTTGCGGGGGCAAAACCGAAAAAGACCGCAAAAGGCTGACAATCGCAGCCGAAAAAAGCGGCCTTTTGATCTCGGAAGCGGTATTGCAGCGCGATTTTGTGGTGGCCGACGAGGGAGCCCAAAAGGCGAACATCGAATATGTCGCGGAAAACATGCGCATAGCGGCGGATATGGGCATAGACACGGTCAATGTGTTCACGGGCCCGGAGCCGTGGGCGCAAAACCCGCTGATAGTCAATAAACATATCGCGCAAAAAAAAGCGTGGGATATGGTATTCGAGGCTTTTGACCGAATTTTGCCCGTCGCCGAAAAAAACAATGTCAACGTCGCGGTGGAAAATGTGTTCGGTATGCTGTGCCATGATTTTTACACGAACATGCACCTCAACCGCCATTACGATTCCCCGCGGCTCGGCGTGAATTTTGACCCCTCCCACGACGCGCTTTACGGAAATACCGATATGGAGTTTTTGATTTCGGGCTGGGGGAAAGACAAAATCTTCCATGTCCATTTAAAAGACGCCGCCGGGATTCCGGAGATGGGCAAATTCCTTTTCCCGCTTTTGGGCGAGGGATCCGTCGACTGGAAGGCGTTTTTTTCGGAGATGAAAAAAATCGGATACGATGGCGCCATGAGCGTGGAATTTGAATCGTTCGCATATCTTAACAGCGTTTTTGGCGGGCGCTTTGAGGAATCCGCCGCCTTGTCGCGCGGCATAATCGCGGCGCTGATGGGCTAAAAGGCGAAATACTTCTCGCGCTGCGCCTTCATGCGCCCATAGATCGCCGACAAAACCTTTTTCGCGCCTTCGTCCCCGCAGGCATAGTCCTTCATGGCGCGCCCTTCTTCGTGGCACAGATCGTCGTGGAGCGGGAAAAATTCCTGATCCAAAAAACAGGCGTATCGAACAAGCCTGAAGCTTCCCACATAGCGCATCTCGGCGCTTATCGTGTCCAGCGCCACGCTGTAAAAATCCTTGATCGAGGAAATCAGGGCGCGTCTTTCGTTTTCGGGCGAGAACACGATGGTCGAGCAGATGCCGCGCGAATTCACGGAATTGTGGCTGTCCGTGCTGCCGACTACGGGGTATTTGCGCCCTTTTGCCAGATCCTCGTAATACTGGATCGTCTGGAAGCCGTTCTGCTCGAAATAGCGCTCGCCGCCCAAGACTTCGTAAGCGTCAAATGGGCGTTTTTCCATCATGTAGTCGCAAAATTTTGGCGGCACCTGAAACACGTTCGCTATCCAGTACGGGTGGCAGAAAATTCCGAGGCCTTCCGCTTTTCTTATTTCATCGAAAATCCAAAAACAGGCCCCATAGGCGAACTTTTCGGTTTTGTCCATACAAGCCGGCAGATCCAAAGTTTCGCAATAGGCATCCACGCGCTCCCACCACTGCTCTTTGCTAAAAGTATCGGGGCATTGGCCGAAAAGGGAGCGTTTTGTTTTGTCCTCCCCGGCCTCCTTTATATGCTCGCTGTCCGAAATCATGGCGTTTACGCTGTACTCGCCGCCGAAATTCACTATATGCACGTCGTTTATGCGCCCGTTTTCGTAATCTTTTGGCATATGCACTTCCTCGCCGGGGATTATGGCGAATTCGAGGGGGGCGTCTTTATACGCTTCGATCGCCTCAAGCGACGGATAGTAGCGCCTGTGGTCCGTTATAGCGAGAAAATCATAGCCGGTTTTGCGGTAGTTCGCGCAAACCACCGCAGGGGACTGGGAGCCGTCGGAGCGGTGGGTGTGTATGTGCAGATCGCCTTTAAACGGATAGCGCCCGCACAGATCCTCATCCACGGCGTACACGCACAGCTGTACCTTGAATTTTTGCTCCTCGTTTTTTATGCGCACATAGTATTGCTGCTCGGAGAAGAAATCGAATTCGAAGCTGATGCTGCCGTCGGGATCCGGGGCCGTTTCAAACTCGAAAAAATTCGGGCGTCCCGGGTATTCGCTTTTTGCCCCTTCGTCCAGCGGGCAAACGGCCACCGTGTAGCTTGCCCCCTGCCTAAATTCGGCGTGGCCGCCAAGCGGCCTGACTGTGATCCGCGATTTCTTTTTGCTTGGTATGACCTTGGGAAATATGTCGTAATTGTGCAGCTCTGTTTTCATATATGTCAGCCCTCCCGTTTTTTAGAATTTGTCAGTTCCATTTGCCTATGTCCGCCATATCCTTTTTTATTTCCATGCGCATGGTTTTTTGCGAGTTCACTATCTGGCATACCCGCAGATTTCCGTAAAACGCAATCGCGAGCGCCGCCTGGACAGCTGTGAGCCCAAAATATTTTTCGAGTATTTGCCTCATGTCCGAAACTGCGAGCTCAGACGCTTTTTCCATAGTTTCGGCGGATGCCGCAGTCGAGATGGTTTCGTTTGATATCACAAGCGGCCTGTTTATCTTCATGTCTTTTTTTAGCGTGACTGTGATATCGACATCGGCGCAGATCTCGACTCCCTGCCCAAACACCTCCCCGTCGCCCATTATCGCGTGGACATCGCCGAGGCCAAGCAAGGCCCCCTCGACAAAAACGGGCAGATACAGCTTAGATCCCGCTTTCACGGCGTTGTTGTCCATATTGCCGCCGTGGTCGCCCGCTTCCACGGAAAAGCCAAAATATCCGCTGAAAATTTCGGGGGAAGCCGCCACTCCGGCGACGCCGATCATCGGGCTTGCGGGAAATGTTTTGCCGTTTGGCAAAACCCGCAGATTTCCGTCGGACAGCGCCTCGACTTCTATGTATTCGCTCCCGTTTTCACCCGGAACATTCAAAAATCCTTTGCCGACCAAGTTTATGCCATGTATCTCGATTTCAAGCGTGTCCCCCGGCATGGATTCGTTTACGTATATGGGGCCCGTGGCGGGGTTGGCGTGCGAAAATAAATATCCTTTGCCGAGCTTTCCGTCGCGATCCTCGGCAGATCTGCCAAACAAGGCGTCGAGGGTTTCCACCGTAAGCCTGTCGCCGGATGAAACATGGATTTGCGGCGGCACCCCCGGCATGAATTGGTTATATGTTTTGTCCCTCGTTATTCTCATAGATGAATTCTCCCCTGTAATTCGAATAATTGTATTCCTCATATCGTTTTCTTCCGCAAAACGGCAATTTTGCCGGATTGTCTTCCTGCGTGTATATATACATCATATTCCCGTCCCAGCAAAGCAGTTCCTCCCTCTCGTCCCCGGTCAAATCGACCGCGTCGCAGCACAGTTCGGGATGCCCGTCGGCCGGAAATTCCACGACTCGGTCGCCGCAGCCGTCATAAAGCCCGCCGAATTCCGCGCTTGCGGAATAGAGCGCGAGCATTTTGCCGTCCGGGGCCCACGAAACGGGATTTATGATGTTGCCGTTCGCCCCCGGCTCAAATGAAAACAGTTTTTTTCCTTTGCAGTCGTAATAGGTCACAATCCCGGTGTTGCGCCAAAAGGTGGTCGCGCATATCTCAAGCCCCGGCAGATCGGGGCAAAAATTCGCGGCGCTTATCCTCTGCGCGTGCCCGGGCATATCCCTGGCGATTATTTTTCCGTCCTCGTCGGCGAGAATGAACCCGTCTTCGCCCGAGGCCAGAGCTATCTGATATTTCGGGTTTTCGGGATCGAACCTGCCGATTATTATCTCGTCTACATGGCAGTCCATGCCAGAAAGCTCCCATAAAAGCCCGCCATCCGCGCCAAGCAGCGAATGACCCGCCATAAGCTCGTCCCTGCCGTCGCCGTTTATGTCGAACGCATAGGGAAAATGCCCGCAGTTTACGTATCTGTGCCATAGCAATTCGAGCTTGCGGTTATACGCCCATATGTTGTTGTATCTGTCTTTTACAAGCAAATCGGAAGGCCGGCCTCCGGAAAAGTTGCATATTCTTATGCTGTCGACTGCGATTCTTTCGAGAATTATGTTCTGATAGATTTTGTGCTTTTCATGTTTTACCGGTTTTGGCGTGGGCGCGAAATATTTTGTTTTGCCCGTGGCCGCTTCGGCGACTATCAGCTTGAAGTCTTTGGCGTAGATGATTTCGTTTTTGCCGTCGCCGTCGATGTCGTAGATCTGGCACGGCAAATCGCAGGTCGCCATATGCGCGTTTTGCGCGGGTTCGCCGATCTGCCACATGATATTGCCGTCGAGATCCGCGGCGGTCATGCAGCTTATCATCATTTCGTCGTGGCTGTTTATGAGGCTCATGGCCTGGATGAACACAAACTCTTTGATTTTGTCGCCGTTCAAATCGGCGCATCTGTAATTTCTCGCCGAGCCGAAGCCATGCAAATTCACCGTTTTCCATAATTTCATTTCGGGATATGAAGCCTTTTTCCGCCGGAAGGCATCGTTTTTCCGCTTTTTTTCACCGAGCAGCAAATCCCTCTCTTTTTCGGGAATGTCGGCTTTGAAATAGAAAAATCTGCTCGGCCGCCGCGAGGCGATCCCGACGCAGCCGGACAAATAGCTGCCGTCGGCCGCGGACAGAATCATTTTGCCGTTTGCAAAGCAGTTTATCAAATCGCCTTCCGCTTCCACGGCAAGGACGTTTTTTGAATCGATATCGTGCAAATATTCGCAGAAAGAAAGCAAAGTCAAAAATTCCCCTTCTTTTTTGTACAGCGCGGCGCGTTTTCCGTTTTCGAGCGCGAACCAATAGAAATGCCGGCTGTCTGTGCAGCGGAAAACTATGCCGCATTTATCCGGCGGAGCGAGCGTCTGCACTTCCGCCTCGAGTCTGACCGACTTCCAGCTTTTGTCGCCCGCCACGAGCATCGGGACGGTGTCCCCCCACGGCACCGCGCCCGGGTCGAGCTGCTGCTCCATGCAGCGCCGATTGTCCGATGATTTTATCATCCAGCAGCTTTTGCCCTGCCAGCCCGTGCATTTGTTCGGCTCGCGCCATATGCCCGTAAAACCGGGGCTGTAGTAATGGTATTCGCCGATCGCGGATATGTCCGAGGGGAAATAGCCCGGCTCAAAAGATGTGAATTTTTCATCTATGGCATTAAAATCGAATTTTTCGATGTTTCATCACCTCGCATGATCGTCACTGCGGGATTTTTTCTATGAATTTTTCGATTATCTTTTCTGTGCTTTCGATTTTCGAGGCGAGGTTGCGGTCGTTTTTTTCGAACATCGCGGCCATGAAAGCGTCGCGTATCTTGTCGCACAGCGTCGTGTCGCCTATGTCCACGACGAGAGTATTGAAAATCAAATCGAGCATCTGCGCGGAATCGTCGTCGCGGGCGTATTTTGACTTCAAAGCTATCTCATAGTATGCGGGGATGATGGTTTTCGCCGATTCGCCGTTGAGCGCCTCGAGCATGACCCCCGCGCGCTCGAGGTCGGGGTTCGTGACGGGGACCTGCATCGCCATGTAATATTCTACCCTTGACACATAATTTGGCTGCGCTTCGTCATATTTCGGGTATGGGATTATCCCGAACTCGACTTCCATGCTCCTTATCTTTTCTATGACGAACAAAGTGGTGTCCATGAAAAGCGACTGGTTGTTGGAGAACATATCGATTGCGTACTGCGGTATGTCGGGTCCGCCCTTTCCGAGATAGTACGCCCCCGTGTCCCACAGCATTGAAAATGTTTTGTCAAAGGCGTTTATGAATTTTTCATTTCCCATAGCGAGATAGGGCATATCGTTTTCGTCTTTTCCCACCGAGAACGCGCCCGCCGCGATCCAAAAATTCGGAAGCACTTGTTTTGGATGGGTCAAATAGCCATAGCGGTCGTTTTGGTCCATGATCCCGTCGCCGTTCAGGTCGCTTATGGCCTGCTTCATCATCTCTTCCATTTTTGCGAAAGTCCATTTGCCTTCGTTTACGAGGGCATACGGATTTTCAAGCGCGAGATCCTGGATCATGCTTTTGTTGAACAGCAAGGCGTGCGATATCTCATAGGAAGCGAAGTTGAAATTGCCGAGCGCCACATATTGGCTGCCGCTCAGCGTCAGCGTTTTGTTGGCGCTGTTGTTCCAGTATGGTTTTGACAAATCGATGACAGGCAGGTTTTCATACGAATGGACCCATCCTTCCTGCCAATTGGCCAAGGCATCGGGGCAGCGCGAGTCGAACATGTCGAAAACATGATCCCCGGCGAGCACCACTTTTTTGGTGGTGGCGTTTTTGAAGTCGTCGATGACCAATTCTTTTATGACGGCGTTGAACCTTTCTTCGATTGTCCGGTTGCGCCTGTACATGGCGTCGTTGAACACTTCGCCGTTTTCTTCCGGGGCGTCTATGTTGTTGTGCACGTTTTCGTTGGGAAATATCTGGATCGCAAATTCCTCGCCGCCGAAATCGTATTCCCCGAGATCGTCATCGTATTTGGCGAATGGGTCTTCCGGCGCATTCTCGCCGATATCCGCGCCTTTTTCCGGGTTTTGGTCCGCTACGGCCTCATCGCCGCCGGTTTTGGCGTCGCCGCACGAAACGAAAAGCGATAAAATGACGGCGAGAACAAAACCGATCACAGTGATTTTTTTCATCGCCATACCCCCCTCTACTCCGCGTTTTTGCCGTCGAGCCAGAGCTGGCGGCATTTTTGGTACTGGTCTTCGGGGATTTGGTCGATGTCGTAGTTCGGGCTCACCGGCAAAAGCTCATCTTTGGCGGCTTCGGGGCTTGTGCAGGCATGGTCGTTTCTGTATGCTTCGCGTTCCTCTTTGTTTCGCAGGTTTGGCACCTTTATCGGCATATTGCCGGAAAGTATCGAGCGATACGCCAAAATCCCGCAGATGCCCATGTCCACGGCCCCGTACACGTCGATGCTGTATTTTTTGGCTTCGGGGCTGCCCAAAATCTTCTCTACGAAAAAGTGGGTGGTGTAGAAGTCGCTCCCGCCGTGACCTGAGCTTTGCGCCAGCTCGGAGCTGATGAAGGGCTCGGGCCTGTAACGCTTAAGCTCGCCGCGGCACAGCTTTTCGCCCTCGACGTAGGCCGCCATTTCGCCCCCGTCCCAGCGGTTGGTCTCCATCATGCCGTTTGTGCCGTAGATTTCGTAGTTGACGCTGCTTGGCTCGCGCTTCAGGCCGCCGTGGACGCTTTTGGCGATCGCCCCGTTGTCGAGGGTGACCATCTCGATCCCGCCCGCGCTCATCACGCGGCTCATGGCGTTTTCCCCGCGCTTTATGTTCGTGTTCGTCTCAAACCCCACAACCTGCACCGGCCTGCGGCCTGTGACGGTGAGTATGGGGCCGAGGCTGTGCGTGCAGTAAAAAGTGGAATGCATCCGGTTTCGCCAGTGGTTTTTTTCCCCATAGGTGATCTGCGGCCATATGGAGGAGCAGTCGTGGATATATTCGCCTTCCGCGTACTGCACTTCCCCGATCTCGCCGCTCTCGTAGCGGCGCCGCATCTCAAAGGGGCCGCTCATATAGCTGTAGTTTTCGGCGTAGGCGTAGACCTTCCCGCTTTGCTCGACCGCCTCGACAAGCTCCACCGCCTGGGCCATGGTTTCGCAGGGAAGCACCTCGCTCATCACGTGCCGCCCGGACTTCAAGAGGCGCACAGCAAAAGGCGCGTGTTCGTTTGCGTAATTGACCAGCACCGCCGCATCCATGTCATGGCTAAAAAAATCCTCGAAATTTTCATATGTGGCTATTTTTATCTGCCTCTCGTCAGCGAATTTTTGCACGCCGTCCAAAAGCGGGCGGCATTTGTCGCACACGGCCACCACTTCGGCGTGGGGATGATCGGCCAGCGCGTTTATCATAGTCCGGCCTCTTGCGGCCCCGAATACCCCTACTTTGATTTTGCCCATAAAACAACACCCTCCCAAAAATTAAAAATGGATTTTACATCTGCAATTATATACTATATTTTCCGCGATGTCAAGGATTATGATTGACAAATCTTTTATTTTGTGATACAATGTCCCCAAACGAAATTAAATTAATGATTTGGGGTAGAAAACATGAAAAAAAGAAATTATATGCAAGCGGCGGCCGCGGCGTTTGTCGCGCTGGCGATGCTTTTGACTCCAGGGTGCGGCAGCGCCCTGTCCGGGCTTGACAAGCTGGCTTCGGGGCTGGAGGGGCTGGCGGCGGAGCTTGAAAACGTGGCGGATGACTGGAACAAATACGAAGCCGAGAGGGAAAAGCTCACAAATTACAAGATCGCGATCATATCCGTGGACGAAAACGGGAATGCGTCCAATCTGACCGAATTGAAGACGGAAACCGGCTACGCGATGATCATAGACAATTCGATAACCTATGTGGAGTTCGGCGCGGGAAAGATGTACAGCCTTAACTCCTCCGATAAAATCGGCGTCTCGGTGAAATTGGAAAGCGAGGATACATACAAAAGCTTCGGTTCGCTGATCTCGCTTCACCTGTTCGGATTTGAGATGTACAGGATCATGGGCGCGAAAAAAACGGGCAGCGAAAAAGTGGCCGGCCGCAGCGCGGATATTTACACATACGAGCTGCAGGGCTACGAATGCAAATTCTGGGTCGACACCCAATACGGGCTCACGCTGAAATCGGTGATGAAAAATGAAGGGGAGACCAAGACGATGGAAATCAAGGAATTCAAAATCGGAGGGGTGAATTTAGGCGACGCCGTGAGGCTTTCCGAATACGAGATCCAGGATCTTTCGGAGTTTGGCGGCTGAACGAAAAAAATTTTTTAAAAAATGCTTGCAAAATATTTTCATATGTGATATAATGCACATATGATGCGGATTTAGCTCATCCGGTAGAGCGCGACCTTCCCAAGGTTGAGGTGGCGGGTTCGAGTCCCGTAATCCGCTCCATATTTATTTCCCGAATAATCGAGTCAGGAGGATAAAAATGAAGAAAAGCGTGAAAATAAGAGTGTTCTCTTTGATTGCGGCTTCGCTGGTCTTATGCGGGGCCCTGACGGTGGCGGCGGTTATGGGCTCGCCGTACGAAACCCTGAAAAAGGCGGCATTGGACGCTCTCACCTACCGCAACGCCACGGTGGAAGGCCGGGCCGCGCTGACCGTGAACGGCGAGCTGCGTGAGCGGCAAAAAGCGTTTTATGCGGTCGGCGACGAAAGCTGCCTGGCCTACTCTTTCGATGAAAACGGGGAAGAAAACGGCTATACCTACAATTCGGAAGGCATTACAATATCCCGCAGCTACATGGGGGCAAATCAAAAACAATGGTATTCCGCATATATCCGCCCCGCCGATTATTACGGCAATTATACCGCCTACCAAAACGGGTTTGGCATATTCAAGCCGGAAGACCGCGATTCCGCCCAAATGCGCTTTTTTGAGCTGCTTGCCGACGCATTGGTCGGGGACCTGAAAAACAACGTCACCATGAGCCAAAACGGCGAAACGCGGCTTATTCAGGCGGCATTGACCGAAAGCCAGATCCCCGAGCTAATAAAGGCGGGCATCGACATGCTGATCGAGCAGGCGGGGAGCCGGTACTACGACTGGAAGGAATCCATATCCGGCGGAGAATACATATGGGAACAGATACTCATTGAAAACGGCATGAAAACCGTGACCGTCTACAAACAGGATGCGCGGCCCATGGACCCTGCGGAGCAGGAAGCGATGTACGACGGCTCATTCTGGGATGAGAAAAACGGCTATTGGGGAACCGCATGTATCGACGGAATTCAGTATATCATCCTATCGGATCGGGAATACGCGGAGTCATACACAGTCCCGGCCACAAGCGGCGATTTTGACCAAAGCCGCAACCCGCTCGATATGCCGATGAAAAGCCTCGCCATAAATTACGCGCGCGGGGAGGCGGAAGTCGACGCGGAGGGCAATATGCTCTCCCTTGAAGTCGAGCTCAGGCTGACGGCTGTGAGCATTCTCGGCGATACCAATGTGGTCGAGCTAAATGCGGAGCTCAAATTTTCCGACATCGGAACGACAGAAGCGGCCTGCCCGATACCCGGCGCAAAGCAGATTTTGGGCCCGGAGTACATAAAAGCCAATTTCGGCTTCGAGAAGGGCACCGTATTCTTCACGCTAAACGAAGACGGAAGCATAGACGCAAACAGCCTCACCACCACATATCCCGGCGAATACGAAAGAAGCGCTGTCGAGGACTGACGATGGTACTGGAAGTGCAAAATTTGACCAAGCTGTATAAAAACGGTCGGGGCGCGGAGGATATTTCCTTTGCGCTCTCTTCGGGCGAAATCTTAGGGCTGCTCGGGCCAAACGGCTCGGGGAAGACCACCACCATGAAAGCCATCGCGGGGCTGTGCCCCCTGACGCGGGGCAGCGCGCGCATATGCGGAATCGACGCGGCCGAAAGCCACGAAAAGGCCATGCGCCATGCAGGATGCCTGATCGAGGCCCCCGCGCTGTACGACTATATGACCGCATGGCAAAACCTGAAGCTCGCAGCAAGATTCCACAAAGCCGTGGACGAGGCGCGAATCGAGGAAGCTTTGAAACTGGTGGAAATGGACAGGTACAAAAAAGACAAAGTGAGATCGTTCAGTTTCGGGATGCGTCAGCGGGTCGGCTTGGCGCTCGCGCTGCTTTCAAAGCCCGAGCTGCTCATTTTGGACGAACCCGCCAACGGGCTGGACATAGAGGGCATGGTCTACGTCCGGGAAGTGGTGAAAAAAGCGGCCGGGGGGGGCGCGGCCGTTTTGATTTCGTCCCATTTGGCCCATGAAATAGAGCTGTGCGCCACGAAGGCCGCCGTAATCCACTCCGGCAGGCTGCTCTGCGTGGAGAGCATGGATGCGATTTTATCGGCTTATTCCAGCTTGGAGGAATTTTTTTTGGCGCAAGTGGCGAAAACGCGGAAGGAGGCGATCACATGAGCGCCTTTTTGGCTTCCTACCGAAACGAATGCGAAAAATTGCGCCGCCGCAAAAAATACGTGGTCTTTATTTGCATCGGGATCGCGATTTGCGTGATTTGGACGCTGCTCGGCCGGCTTGTGTCGGACTTTGTTCGGATGCAGAGCGGATTTTCCTTTGTTTTCACGCCGACGCCGATGGGGGCTCTGCCGTTCTTTTTGCAGATTTTCGTGCCGTTTCTGATGTTTATGGCCACATCGGACCTGCTCACCGTCGAGGCAGCGGAAAATACGATGAAGGCCGTCATATGCCGCCCGGCGGAACGCTGGAAAGTGTACGCATCCAAGATTTTGGCGGTGGAGACATATGCGGCCGCATATCTTTTATGCATATTTGCGGCTTGCGCCCTTTTGACCCGGATGTTTGGAAAAGCGCTTTCCATAACGGAGCTGGCGGTCGCCTTTTTGTCCTACGCGCTGACGCTGGCGCCGCTTTTGGTTTTGGCGTGTTTTGCCGCTTTGATCGCGCTCTTGGGGCGAAGCGGAACGCTGACGATGTTTCTTTTGATGGTGCTGTACATACTGCTAAACGCCTTGCCGCTGTTTTTCCCGGTGCTCACAGAGATGCTGTTTGTCTCCTACCTCGGCTGGCACAGGCTCTGGATAGGCGCGCTGCCGCAAGCTTCCAAGCTTTTGCATATGCTGGCCGTCGTATTTGGATATGGCGTCGTGTTTTTTACGGCTGGCAGCCTGATTTTTGACCGAAAGGAATATTGAAGCATGGAAAAAGAAGGAAACGAACGACATGAAAAAATATTGCTGTCAATGAGGGCAAGGGCCGTTTTGATAATCGTATTGATCGTTTTCGCGGTCACGGCGGCAAATTACATATCGAGCATGACATTCACCAACCAAAACATGGCTGAGGCGATGGAGGGGGAACTGTCGCTGGCCCTGGACATCGCCGAAACTGTGGTCGCCACAAAAATCGGGCTTTTGAAATCAAACGCCGAAACTGTGGCCGCCCGGCTTTTGGCCTCCGGATCTGCCGACGAAACGGATAGGATAATGGAATCCCAGCTGGCCGAGTTTGCGGATTTCATTTCGTTTTCGGTCTACGGCAAAGACGGCTTGGTGGCCGGCTACGGCGAGCCGGTCGAACATGACGTTTTCCATGAGGAAAACGAATACATAAAATCGGCCTCCGAGGGGATGAAAATTTTGTCTTCCCCCCATTTCAACGGCGCAAGCGGGGATTTGACCATGCACGTTTTCGTGCCGATGGGCGAGGACATGGTGCTGTCCGCAGATGTGCCCGGAATGCTTTTTTCCGACATCCTGTCGCACTACAAGCTTTGGCATACCGGCAGCATCTTCATAGTCGACGCAAAAGGCACTTTTATCGCGAGCAATAACGAAATATACCCCGATTTTGTCTCGCGGCAGCAAAATTTCATCGAACAGGCAAAAACCAGCCCTGAACTCAAGGAAGCCAGCGAATTTTACCAAAAGATGGTGGAAAGCAAAACCATCGGGTCGGGCAGATACACGTATGAGGGCCATGAACGCTTCTGCATCTACAAATATGTCTCAAATTCCATCGTCGGCTGGCACATAGGCGTGGTGGCGCCGCTGAATGAAAGCCCACAAAGCAATGTCCGTTACGGCTTGTTTTACTCCGCACTGCTTTTTTTGGTGATCGGCACCGTGGTTTCCGTTTTTGTCTCCCGTTTCGCCGTGAAACCTTTCGTGAAACTGGAAAAGCTCAACAAAACCGTGCAGGCCCAGGCGGCGCAGCTGCAGGACGAACATGGGCGCGCCAAGCTGCTGCTGGACGCGACGCCCCTCGCATGCTGCCTCTGGAACAGGAATTTTGAAGTTTTCGAATGCAACGACGAAGCGGTCAGGCTCTATGGGCTCAAAGACAAACAGGAATTCATGGAACGGGTTTTCGCGCTATCTCCCGAATATCAGCCAAATGGAAACAATTCCCAAGCCACGCTCCGCCAGATGCTCGAAAAGGTCTTCGAGGAAGGCCGCTATGTGCTCGAGTGGCTCTACTGGACCTTGGATGGCATCCTGATCCCTGCGGAAGTCACGCTTGTCCGCGTCAAGTATGGGGACGATTACGTCATTGCGGGCTATACGCGCGATCTGCGGGAGCAAAAAAGGATGATGGCGGAGATCGAGCGCAACATCAGCCTGCTGAGCGCCGTGAACCAGTCCGCGGTGCTGCTGCTCCGCTCCGACATCGCGGATTTTTCGACGGAGCTGCACGCGAGCATGGGCATGCTGGCGGGGGTGGTGGGCGTCGATCGGATATCCATATGGAAAAATTACACCGAAAACGAAAAAATGTATTATTACAGCCAGGTTTTCGAATGGATAAGCGGAGTCGAACCGCCGAACGGATGGTACAGCGTTGAAGAACCGAGACGCTACAGCGAAAAAACCCCAAGCTGGGAAGAAACTCTCTCAAAAGGGCGCTGCATAAACACCCTTGTGCGGGACATGCCCCAAATGGAGCAGGCCCACTTTGGCCCCCAGGGATTATTGACCATTTTTGTCACGCCGGTTTTCATTCAGGACCAATTTTGGGGCTTTGTGGCTTATGACGATCACCAAGACGAAAAGATTTTTACCGAAAACGAAAAAATGATCATGCAGTCCGGAGGGCTGGTAATTGCCTACTCTTTGTTGCGTAACAAGATGATGCTGGATATTCGAGACTCTTCCGTAAGATTGGAAGCGGCTTTGAGAGCGGCCCAGGATGCCAACGACGCAAAAAGCGATTTTCTCGCCAGCATGAGCCATGAAATGCGCACACCCTTAAACGCCGTCATAGGCCTGTCCGGGCTGACCCTCGAGTACGACGGGCTGGGCGGGGAAGTTCAATCGAACCTTGAAAAGATATACAACGCAGGCGCTACCCTCCTGAGCACGGTAAACGACATTTTGGACATTTCAAAAATAGAGGCGGGGAAATTTGATCTGCTCGCAAGCGAGGACGATGTCCCAAGCATGATAAAAGACGCCGTTACCCAAAATATCCTGCGTATAGAAGAAAAACCCATAAAGTTTATCCTGGACGTCAGCGCGGATTTGCCCATGCGCCTTTACGGTGATGAACTCCGTATCAAACAGATTTTCAACAACCTTTTATCCAACGCTTTCAAATACACCAGAGAAGGTACGGTAGAGTTGAGCGTACGCTGCGACAGGCAGACTGACACGGTTTGGATGACCGTCAGCGTCAGAGATACAGGCCCCGGCATCAGCGCCGAGGGCTTAAACATGTTATTTGCCGATTATATTCA
>Ga0082212_10002589_pt1 | contig 26241 bp, 24 predicted proteins | sample TergutNt197P3_FD_71548 | JGI IMG/M metagenome (GOLD analysis project Ga0082212, IMG submission 71548) | Neocapritermes taracua P3 segment gut microbial communities from Petit-Saut dam, French Guiana - Nt197 P3 | ecosystem: Host-associated > Arthropoda: Insects > Digestive system > Gut ...
ATTCGGTTGCGGGAGAATCCCGCAGTGGATATTTCTATTTATTTTTTTGTCGCTTCCTGCACTTTTAATCCTGATCTCAGCTAAAAACAGAGTCATATTTACGAGGATATTTTGCGTTTGTCAAGGCAGACGACAAAGGCGGGCTGGTTGCCCGACAAGGAGGATAACGCAGACAGACGGAAAATAGACCGTAAAGATGGCTCTGTTTTTAGTTGAGATTAGGATAAAATATGCACCCTCACATTATCAATTGTTTTGCCCAATTCCCCTGTCAATGCTATACTGATAAACAGACAGCAACCTCAAAACAATTCCCAATTGGTCCACAGGCTGAAGGATATCAGCCTTGTCCATTGTCCATTGCTGCGTCCCCTTCCTAAAACAATCCCTGGGTCAGAAGAGGATCCCAATCTTCCCGCAAAGCCAGAAACAGCGCTAAAAGCATCATATCCTGATTCGCGCCTGGTTGCGGCTCAATACCCGCTTTGGGCAAGAGATGCCAAGCGATCCGATGAGAATAATCCCACCTCTCCCGGTCAGAAAGATCCCCCGATCTCATGGCGTAAATGTGGAGAAGCTGCCAATCCTCATAAGAAAACCGCTTCTTGGCCAGGTCTTCTATCGGCAGGGGCACGATCCCCGTCAGGCGTCTTCGCAAGGTTCTAACCAGCCGTTTGTCAGGCTTCTTCCCTTTCAACTTATGAATAACAATGGTTCCAGCCGCCAGATCCCCCAAACGTTGATGACGCGGGTGAATAAAAACAAAAACCATGCCTACAGCATAAAAAAACGGCATTGAATCGATAAGACGCAGGAAATTTCGAATAATCGCAGAAAGAAACGTAATAGGTTCACCGTTCTTGCTAACAGCCTGCAGTCCCATAACACGTTTGCCGGGGGTTTGCCCGGCCCAAAAATACTCGAAAAACGCAAAATATCCGGAATTCAATAAAAAAACTATGAGGAAAAAAACAGCATACATCCAATCTGCCACAAAACCAGAAAAACTGCCCCAGTTGCCCGGTCGACCCACAACGATTATGGCAATTGATAAAACCACTAAAACAACGAAAATAATCAGATTATCAATCAAAAAAGCCGCGCTGCGGCTGCCTAGACCCGCCACTTGATACTGTAACCTGATATGTTCCGGCGTCTTGATATCAATCGTTCCTTGGTTCATAACTTTCTCCTCAACAACATTTATTCTTGGAGGTCATATGTCAATCTCAGAATCATCCGCATACACCAACATACAAACCTTTCACAAAACCCACCGCGCTGATTGGGACGCATTAGAACAAACCCTCAAAGCCTTTCGCGGCGTAAAATCATGCACCGCCGCCCAATTAGACGATCTGCATACCCTCTACCTCAAAGTCAGCCAACATGTATCGATCTGTCAAACCTACTTCCCCCAATCTCAGCTCACCGCCTACCTGAACGACCTGGCCGCGAGGGCCCATAACACATTATACAAGGGAAAGGTCTCCAGTTCCAGCCAGATCAGGCAATTCTTCGCCCACACCTTTGTTGAGCTCTTCTGGGAACGCCGTCTCTTCATCGGTTTGGCGGCACTGCTCTTCCTTTTCGGCGGGCTGATCGGCTTTCTCTCTGTCTACACTCAGCCAGAATCTCTGCAAAGTATCCTGCCGGGCACACTTCCCAGTGATCCTGAAGCCTTGAGAGAAGGGGGTTTTGTACCCGCAGCATCCATGTCCTCCGACATCATGACCAACAACATCCGTGTGGCCATTCTGGCCTTTGCCGGCGGCGCCACCCTGGGCTTGTACACGATCTATCTGCTCATCATGAACGGTATTACCCTTGGCGCCCTGGCTTGTTACTTTTGGCAAATCGGCGCATCCTACGAATTCTGGGCCTATATTATGCCCCACGGCGTCATCGAACTGACAGCCATCTTCATAGCCGGCGGCGCCGGGCTCCTCATGGGGTACAAAGTCCTGGTTCCGAGAACCGCTCCCCGCTCTCACCAATTCATAACCCAAGCCGCTCAATCCTGCCTTCTTCTGCTGGGAACCATTCCCCTATTCATCATAGCCGGCCTCATCGAAGGCTTCATTACCCCCGCCCCAATACCATTGGAAGCCAAATACCTGGTCGCGATTCTCACGGTAGTCGCCCTGATCCTCTATGTGACATTGGGGCGGAAGAAACCAATTAACAGATGACAATTGTCCGATTTCAATTGTTTAAAGCATGCCGCGGTTTATAGCTTGCACATAAGAATCGACAGCCGCCCCCGCCAAATGCTCCTCCTTAACCTCAGCCATATGCAACCCCAGACTGCTCCAATGGCGGATGCGGTCTTTTTTCTCTAAGCGGATTTTCTGAGCCGCGCTCTTCAACATCGATCCCTGTACCGTATCCGGCACAGCCGCGCTCCAACACAATTCCATAGGATCCTGCACCCCTAACAGCATAAAAAGATGACGCCGGCGCATCCCCTGCACGTAGGACAGCAGATCATCCTGAAGCAAAAAGGGCGTCAAATCGCTAAACATCAAAACCATGCTCTGCCGCTTCTGCACCGACTCCAAATAGCTGAGGACATGGCCATAGTTGGACTCCTGAGTATCATTCTGAATGCCGTATACGCCATCCAAAATGGTGCGCAAATGGCCCAAAGAATTCCCTGAAGGGATATGAGCCCGGATGGTGTTGGAAAAAACCGTCATGGAAACATAGTCCCCCTGCCGCAACGCCAGAGCCGCCACAGACAACGCCGCTTCCAAAGCGCGCTCCAGGCGGTTCACATCCGTCAATTCCACACCCATAACCCGGCCGCAGTCTACCAGAATCGAAATATACTTGCCATGTTCCGGCTGATAAACATTGCTCATCAACTCATTCATTTTAGCCGTTTGCCGCCAATTAATCCGACGGGGATCATCGCCGACCACATAAGCCCGCACCTGGGAAAACTCGCTATCTCCGTAAACATTTCGCTTCACGACGCCCCCTTGGTGCATCAGCAGCTTCTGGGCCCGGGCCAGACTACCCCGAACCCCGCTCAAATCCGGCGTCACCTTCACACGGGACCGTATCGGAAAAGACGTCTGTTTAACCCACAGCCCCAGCCCGCTGCGATACCGAACATATAACCTGTTTAAGGCATAATCCCCCCGTATCGCCGCCTGGGTCCGGTAAACGAAACAACTCTCTCCCACCGGGCAGACCAAACGCCTGGCGATGGACCATCCGTTGGGATGATCAATCGGAGGCCTGACAAACACCTGGGGCAGTTCATCAATCAAATCCAAATGCAAGGGAATCCGGCCTCGGTTCACAAAGACAAGTTCAACCGCAAACTCGCGGCCCCTCTCCTGGCTGGCCCCCACCTCGCGCCGACAAGCCAGATCTTTTCGAGAAGTCAAGTTAGCCAAATCTATCAGGCTCAAGACCAGTCCCAGCCCAATAATCCCCCAAAAAATCGGCCAACCGCCCCCCAAAAAAGCGCTAACCCACGCAATCACCCCTACGAGAAGGGTGCCCAGGACCAGGTTGGCGCCCGGCAGCACCGCCTTATCGCGGAACAGGGATCGCAGCCAGGATATCATGGATAACTTGCTCATGGGTTCCACCCTCCAATTCGACTTGAGGCACAAGGATCAAACGATGACGCAGCGCCGGCGCTACGACCTCCTTAATATCATCTGGCGTCACATAGTTGCGGCCATGGAGATAAGCCCAACCCTGAGCCGCCCTCGTCACGGCAATGGCCGCCCGGGGGCTCGCCCCAAGCCGAATCAGCTCAGACTGGCGCGTTCGGCGGACAATCCGCGTCGCGTATTCCACAACTGGCGCTTCCACCACAACGTTAATCATCTGAGCGCGGGCGGCCAGTAAATCCTCAACAGTCAGCACGGGACTCAGATTCTGTTCCTCCAACTGTCCATGCACAGATTGATAAACCAGGTTCTTCTCCTGGGGCTCATTGGGATAATCCACAATCAGTTCAAAAAGAAACCGGTCCTTCTGAGCCTCCGGCAGCGGGTATGTTCCTTCAAAATCAATCGGATTCTGGGTAGCCGCTACAAAAAAGGGATCGGGCAGCTTATGAGTTTCCCCAAAAATCGTCACCTGTTTTTCCTCCATCGCCTCCAGCAAAGCGGCTTGCGTCCGCGGCGGCGTCCGGTTAATCTCATCAGCCAAAAGCACATTGGTGAAAATCGGCCCCTTCATAGTCTGGAACCGCGATTCCTTCAAATCAAAAATCGTGTTCCCGGTAATATCGCTGGGTAAAAGATCCGGCGTAAATTGAACACGCCGGAACTGCCCCCCGAACAACTGCGCAATGGTGCGTACAGTCTTGGTTTTACCTGTTCCCGGCGCTCCCTCCAACAAAACATGGCCCCCGGCCAGCAAAGCCGTCATAAGCAGCCGCAGATTCGTGTTCTGACCAAAAATATACCGTTCACTAATCTCTAGAATCTCCTGAAATGTCGCATTCATAGCTCAACCCCCTAGTCGATAGTTCAATATTCGATGTGCGCTGTTCTTTAAACTGCGCATCATGATTCCGCTTCTTCTTGCATCTTACTCAAACGCCGTGACCAAGACGCGTACTCCCGTGACCTCATCTTAGCAGGCCATCCCTCAGAACACACAAGCCAAAAATCATTCAGCCAAACCTCCACGCTTCGGGTATCCATTCTGGCCTGCAAAATACCGCGCAACCGCTCAACATCCTGCCAGGAGGACACCCCCCATTTTTCCCGCAACAGATCTTTGACATAATTGGCCTGAACCGTCAGCGCCTCACCATAGAAACTCCGCCGCTGATACCAGGATCCCAGGGCTCGGATCCGTTCGTCGCCAAAACGCACAGACTCCGCCCGGGGAATCTCAGCGAGACCAAAACGCAGACCCCTCCGCCACAACTCCAGCAACACCAGCAAAATCAACAAAGCGCTTAAAAAAAGTATCCCTTTTGGCGTATTCATTTTTTGTGGCTTGTCCTGAGAAGTCTTCTGATCCGAACCCCTTGAACCCAAGTTTTGCTGGCCCAGCATAGCCTGTTTCATCGCGGCGGACAGCGCATCCTCATATATACAAATCCTATGGGGTTCATCCCGTGTGAGCAGGAAAGTCAGGATTTTTACATGATCATAATCCAGGATATAGGCGTTTAGTAACCATTCAGGAGCGGACAAAGCCACCAATTCCCCATTTTCAAAAGAGCGGGCTAAACAAACAATACCCTGTTCATCCCAAAGAAGCCGCTCATCATCCGGTTCAGCCAGCAATCGTTCCGGGGCAAGGTTGCGTGTCCGTGCTTGGTATGTTCCGTCAAGGCGGCCGCCCCCCCAGAGCGGACCGCTCAGCGATGCCTGGCTGCTTGGCGCCTTTGCCAAGGTATCCGGCATCATTTCCAGCAGTGAAGGGCAAATCTCCCAAGGGCTGGAAGCAACCAGCCATAAAGAATTCCCCCGTTTCATCCATTCAATCCAACGCTCTGTTTCGCTCTCGCTCCAACCCACCCAAGAATCCGCCATAATCATCAAAGTACCGGATCCTTCCGGCATTGGTTTCATGCTCATTTCGTACGACTCGCCGCGATACACCTCAACATCATAATACTTGTCCAGCAAAGTCACAAACGCTTTCATGCCATGAGGAGCGGGCGAATCTACAGAATAAGGAAAAAACACAGTAGGCCGCGACCGTGTGTCATTCTCTAACATAACCAGTACAACCAAAACGACAAGCACCACCAACAAAACGCCACTGCCAAGCCCAACAAACAAACGGTTTTTCTTCTTCACAAGACCGCCTCCTTGCCCATCCACGCCAAAGCCCGGGTCCGGCATTGGGTATACATATCAGAAGTCGGCGGGAATCCGCCATAAAAGACATCCTCGAAACTTCCGGCAATATGAGAGAATTCCGTGTAAAGCAAATTCGAAGATGTGTCCTCATCAGAATTCAGGAATACATTGTCGGGAAAATCCTTCATTTCACTGTTAAGGACATCCACAATGCCGCTTTCAATAAACTCATTCTTACGGGCACGCAATTCCCTTAAATATTGACCGTTGGTTTTCCAGGACCGAAGCTGAATCCACCCTTTTTGGTTCAGGAAAATAATAAATGCCATAAACAACAACCTTATGGCCTGAGCGTAATCATGTCGCGCGGCATAATCGTCGGCTTCCGAGAAACACTCATCGCAGGTTTTATTCACGTCAGAAACCTTGTCAGAAACCTTCGTCCGCAAACGTGCATCCCGCTTCATCCGCAGAATCAGCCAAACAACAAAGACAACAAAAACCACCAAACAAAGGGCAAGAATCACGGCCCAAAAATTCCCGTGAATAGTGACGCCAGAAAAAAGCCCATCGAAAATATCCTGAACCCATTGCAGAAAATCTCTCAACCAGCCAGGCAGTTCTACAGGAGTTGACTCTTCAAGAGGAGGCGCCTGCCTGGAAGACATCTGCCCGGAAGAGACAAATCCGTCTTCATAACCAGAATATTCATCGGCGCTCATGATCTCTTCCAAGTCGCGCTTTGCTTGCTCCCACTCCATCTCAATCACCCCCAAACTCGTTATTCGATGTTGTCGGATGTCCTGTCTGCTGTGGATTCTGCCAAGAACCAGCCTGACTCTGCCAAGTGGAGGATTGTTCCGCCTGTTTTAGGTCTTGCCATGAAGGGGGTGGCGCCGACCGATTCAGTCCCTGCTGTCCGGGGTACCCCGGCCGAGGGTACCCCGGCTGGGGGAATCCCGGCTGAGGGAATCCCGGCTTAAGTGGAATGGGCTGACCAAAACCCCCACGCATGCCAAACTGCGCATTAGCAAATCCCGAGAAATCTGGCGGAGTCAGTTTGTTTGCCAACACGCGCAAATCTCCCGCATTATTGCGAATCTCTAAATCAAAATAGAGAACAGCCTTTGCTACAGCCAAAACGATAGGTGAGAGGAGCATGGCCATGACAAACCAAAGCATCACCAACAGCGCTATAACCCCATCCTGATTTATAGCTGCCCCCAGCAGGATAAACAAAACCGCAACAATGGTCAAGAAAATCCCCACAATCACGGAAGCAACAGTAAACACACATAAAATCCGCCCTACCCGCGAGCGGGTTAATCGCCAAGTCTGTAAGAGCCCTGGCGAAACCGGCGCCATAGCTGTTGCCGCAGTCGCGAAATCCAATCGCAGGTAGAAATAATAATAAGCGCCCATCGCCGCCAAGGACGAAAGGATCATCAATATGCCGGATAAAACTACCCCTACCGTTCCACCTGCCGCGGCCGCGATCACGATCATCATAACAAACATATATATAATAAGGGTTAAGACATTTGATCCAACTCCCAAAATCGCGTTGCAGCAGAAATAAGCGCCCAACATGGGAAAGAATCTTTTAAAAGACCATCTGATCAACGTTCCCAATTTTGGTTTCAATCCCTTGCGCAAATGATCCAGCAAAAACATAGCGGATCCATTAAGCAAAATAGTGCCTAACCCAGAGAAAATCAAAACAAGAAACAATATGAGATAACCGATAAGCATAACAAAAAGCATAGCATCTGAATAGCTGCCATCAAAAGCCGCCAGCATATCTACGCCCAATCCGAAAGCAAATAACAGAATAACACCCAAAATCCCAATCAGGAGCGCCGGCCCGATAAATAAAAGTGCCAAGAGAAGCAAACGCCCGAAGTGATGTTTAAAAATCAGAAAAGTTCTGTCAAGAATCTGGCCGGTTGTCAGCGGAACCATCCAATCACTCATAAAAAACCCCTTGCTCTTCCCATATAATCTTTATTTCGACAAGAATAGTATACCCTTTTCTTCCCTCTGTCGCCAGACAAAAGGATTAATGCACCCTATCGTAATTTACAAACAGTGTAAATTCCTTCAAGAACCCCAATTCAACCGTTCCCACAGGCCCATTGCGGTGCTTGGCAATAATAATTTCCGCGAGGCCCCTTTTGTCCGAATCGGGATTATAGTACTCGTCACGATAGATGAACCCAATAACATCAGCGTCCGCTTCAATGGATCCGGACTCAAGGAGATCGGACATAACCGGGCGCTTTTCCTGGCGCAGCTCTACGCCGCGGTTGAGTTGGGACAAGGCTATGACCGGCACAGCCAGTTCGCGGGCAATGCCTTTCAGTCCACGGGAGATTTGCGCGACTTCCTGTTGGCGGCTTTCGGCGCGGTTGCCTAAAGTCATCAGCTGCAAATAATCAATAATGATGAGCCCAATATTGTTTTCCATTTTGAGGCGACGGGATTTCGAGCGCAGTTCCGGCAGGGAGATCCCTACGGTATCATCCACGTAGATGGAAGCCGAAGACAGCGGCGCGGAAGCGTGGACAAGCTTTTCCCAATCGGTTGTCTCCAGGTTGCCGGTACGCACACGCTGTTGGTCAACCCGAGCCTGCGAACAGAGCATACGCTGAACCAACTGTTCTTTCGACATCTCCAGACTGAACAAAGCCACGCTGACGTCAGATTTAATCGCCGCGTTCTGTGCCATGTTAAGAACCAACGCTGTTTTGCCCATAGATGGCCGACCGGCAATAATAATCAGATCGGACGCCTGCCAGCCGGATGTCATGCGATCAAGATCCCGGAAGTATGTGGGCACGCCTGTCAGAGAATTTTTGTTGCTGTAAAGCCGTTCAATTTTGGCGAAAGTTTTGATCAGGAGATCATGCAGCGAAACAAAACCTTCAGAAGTCTGTTTCCGCGAGATCTCCAGAATCATGCTCTCCGCTTCCTCCAGCAGCGCCATAGCCTCCTGTCCAGGCTCAAAGCCGCGGGCCTGAATCAAATCGGCCATCTTGATCAGACGGCGCAGCAAAGATTTCTCGGCAACAATGCGCGCATAAGGTTCAACATTAGCCGCCGAAGGCACGGAACTGGCGATTTGGGCGATAACACCAATGCCGCCCAAGGATTCCAGATGCCCGTTCTGGCGCAATTGCTCAGCCACCGTCACCAAATCCACCGGTTCGTTTGTCTCAAAAACATCCCGGATGGCGACAAACAAATTACGATGATTGTCACGGTAAAAATCATCCGCTGTCACAAACTCAAAGATAAGACTGCTTCTTTGCGGATCCAGCATCAAAGCGCCCAGCACAGCCTGCTCAGCTTCAAAATTATGGGGAGGGACTTTGATATCATCCACAGTCTAAAACCCCTTCCTAATCCCTGACCCCTGGGCGCTCAGCGCCTTAAAGAGGCGCTCAGCGCTTCCTCAATCGTTTCAACCGCAACAACTTCAAGCCCTTTCAAGGTTAGCGGAACCTCATGTTGGTTTTCCCGCGGAATGATAACCACCCCCGACCCTGCTTGTTTGGCCCCGAACAACTTCTCGGGGATGCCGCCAACCGCTTTGACGCGTCCCTGAATCGAGATTTCCCCTGTCACGGCTACATCCGCCCGCAAAGGAACATTCTCCAATGCGCTGTATATCGCCAAAGTGGCCGCCAGCCCGGCGGAAGGGCCATCAATACGCCCGCCGCCTACAACATTGAGATGAATATCATAATCATGCATGTCGTGTCCAGTGATTTTTCGAATAACGGAGGCCGCGTTAAAAACAGCGTCTCGGGCCATACTGCCGGCTGTCTCATTGAAACGCACCTGCCCCCGGCCCTCCTGCACCCGGTATACCTGTGCCTCTATATCCAGTATCGATCCCAGAAACCCGGCCACACCTAATCCCATGATTCTCCCGATCTGATCCTCATGGGGACTCTTCAAACCGAAGGGCGTCAAACGAGCCGAACGCAAAGCTTCACGGACATGGTTCACAGTCACAACAACCTGGTTGTCAGAATACTCAAAACGCGCAAGCCCATAAGCATCAAGCAAAATGTTATTCGCTTTGCGTCCCTCAATGGCATATTCGGCGACAAGTTCAGACACACCATCCTCAATCCGCACATCGAGCTTCTTGGCGGCCTGCCCCACGATTTGTTCAATATGAGAGGGTTCCAACGGCGCAAAAAACACCTCCGCGCAGCGCGAACGCATAGCCGGACTCAATTCCTGAGGATCACGGGTCGTTGCCCCAATGAGGATAAAGTCGGCGGGAACCCCTTCATCAAACATTTTTTTTATGTAAAGGGGTATTTGAGAATCATGGGGATCATAATAGGACGATTCAAAATAAACACGCTTATCCTCAAGCACTTTCAGCAATTTGTTGAGCAGAAGCGGATCCATCTCACCAATTTCGTCAATAAAAAGGATGCCGGTATGGGCGTCGCAGACTAGTCCCAGTTTTGGTTCAGGGACGCCCGTTTCCGCCAAATCGCGTCTGGCTCCTTGGTAGATGGGGTCGTGCACCGATCCTAGCAAAGGATTGGTCACATCCCGCGGATCCCAGCGCAAAGTCGTTCCATCAACTTCAACAAAAGGCGCATCTTCGCGAAAGGCGCTGTTTGCCATTTTCTTAACGGTATTCAAGGCGACACGGGCAACTGAAGTTTTACCGATACCGGGTGGTCCGTAGAGCAGAATATGTTGGGGGAACGGTGTGGCCAAACGAGCCAGCAAAGCGCGCATACCGTTCTCCTGTCCGACAATCTCATCAGGGGTTTGCGGCCGCAAAACCCGCAGAGCGGATGATAAAAGCTGGTTTTGTTCCATACGTTCCAAATGGGCAAGTTTTTTCAAGGTCTGGGCGTTCTCCGGACCGGCGGACTCCTTCAGGATCTGGGAACGCATATCATGATAATACTGATCCTGCCGTTGTTGCATTTTTTCCGCCACCGCCAAGTGTAATCGATCTTCAATATTTTTCCGGGCGACGCGCTCGGCGATAACATCCTCAATTGTGCTGATAATCGAGGGAATCTCCGCCAAGGACGGTAAAACCGGATCCGTTGGATCGTCATTAATGATTTTCTGCAGACCCACCACACGTTCCACAATATCTTGTGAACGTAAATAACGCAAGGCCTCCAGTTTGCTTGCTTTCAAAACCAGGCGATCCGCCCCATAAAAAGTCGACATAACAGCATACAGCGCGTCCACATCCATTTTCAATTTCTCCATGCTGGGTGAGGCGTTGCTGTCAGGCGGGTTAAGCAATTCTTCCAAAGGATCTTTCATATGTTACGCACCTTTCAAGTCGGCAATGATCATCAACTTTTCTGTTATCACTATGCTTGCTGCTGCTGTCATTTATCCGCTGCCGCACTCACTTTCAGTGTCATTTCACAACTCAATTCCGGGAACAAGCGCACGATGACCTTATAGGAGCCCAAAGCTTTGATCGGTTCCTTTAACTCGATTTTTCTTTTGTCCAAATTAATGTTATGTTCAATAGCCAGATACTCAGCGATCTCCTTGGTGGTGATCGAACCGAAGAGACGGCCTTTTTCTCCGCATTTTACCGCCAGATTCACTTCGGTTTCGCTCAAACGCTTGCCCAAGGCTTCCGCGACTTCCTTCTCCTTGAGGTGACGCGCGTCTTGAGCTTCTTTTTTGTAGGCAATGTCCTTGAGATTTCCCGGTGTTGCCTCTACAGCCAGACCACGCGGGAACAAAAAATTACGCGCGTACCCGTCGGAAACATCACAGACTTTGCCGCGAGGGCCAAGGGATTTTACATCTTGCCGCAAAATAACTTTCATACAACAACCTCCTTGCAAAATAGCTGAACAGCAGAAGCACCAGCGGTAAAAATACCCACCAGTTGAGCAAAGCAAATATAAGAGGGCCTGCCAAGACAAAAGAACCCGGCAGATAACGCGCCATTATAAGCTTCATAAACCCGTCATTCCTCAGGCGCCAGATAATCCATCAGCTGGCCGCAGTCCCCCCATTCCTGTTCAATAACCAGATCATCCTCAAGCTGCCACTCAACAACCTGCTTATATAATACCCTATCCAACTGGGAGAAATCAAAACCAAGACGTCTGGCCAGCAAATAACTGAGTCCAACCGTTTTGGCCAGCCCTTCCAAAATTTGTTCCTCTGACGCCGTCGCCGTACCGTTATGAAAAAGCCAGTGTGCTTTTAGCATTTCAGCCTTCAGGCGATCGATAGCCCGGGAGTTCTTCACAACATCGACTTCAAAATGCCTAGGCACAAGGTTCCCCTCCCTTCACCATGACATATGAATTTTCGCCCTCATCAAAACAAAGTCCTGCCAAATAACTCACAAAAAATAAAAAAGCCGGAGATAAAGCAGCACGGCCAAACCGGCCGCGCAAGCTGTTAATCGTTGATTTACCGCCACAGTCTAACTCAGACTGTCAGTTGTCTGGGCGCGTCTAGTACTCCGTCAAGTCCAAATCACTTAAAGGGGTTGCAAGTATTTCGACACGATGCAAGGAAGAACCGACGCCAGCTGATATCCTTCAGCTGAATATACACGGGTGTCTTCTAGGAGGATCTTGCGAAGCAGCATGTCGAAAGACGCCGCAAGACATTAAGTGATTTTGGCTTAGCGGAGTACTAGTCCTTGATGTAAGGCATGAGCGCGATATTCCGGGCGCGCTTAATCGAAATCGTCACTTGACGCTGATGTTTGGCGCAATTGCCGGAAACCCGCCGCGGCAATATTTTGCCGCGATCCGTCACGAATTTAGTCAGTTTTTGAGTATCTTTGTAATCGATCTTCTCCACTTTATCCACACAGAAAACGCAAACTTTTTTGCGAGGACGTCGGTTGCGATCTTTTTTAGCAGGTGCGTTGGCCAAAAGAATAGCCTCCTTTCACATTAAAACGGCACATCATCATCCAAGCTGATTTCATCCATAAACGGCACATCGTCGCTTGAACCGCTAGAGCTGCTGTAGGAACTTGGTGCGCTGCCGCTATCTTTAGGACTCAGAAAGCGTACATTGTCTCCTACAACCTCAGTGACCCAGCGACGCTGACCATCCTGGCCTTCAAATGAGCGAATCTGTAGGCTGCCGTCAATAGCCGCCAGTTTGCCCTTAGACAGGTAATTTGAACAAAGCTCCGCCAGCTGGCGAAAAACCACGCATTGGATAAAATCCGTTTCCTTTTCGCCTTTCGAATTCTTATAACTGCGGTCAACCGCCAGCGTGAAATTCGCCACAGCCACACCGGCTTGGGAGTATTTGAGCTCTGGATCCTTGGTAAGCCGACCAATTAAAACAATACGGTTCAACATAAACAATCTCCTCCCATTAGAGAATCCCCATCAGAAATTATTGATTCCCTGACAAGGAAACTACTCTTCCTCTCTGATTGTCATAAAGCGGATGACATTCTCTGAGATCCTCATATTGCGTTCCAATTCTGAAACTGTCTCAGCTTCGCCGTTGAAATTGAACAGTACATAATAGCCTTCGTTCAACTTCTCAATCTCATAAGAAAGGCGGCGCTTTCCCCATTCGTTGACGCGCAGCTCTTCACCGCCATGGCTGGTAACCACAGTGGACAAGCGTTCAATCAACTCCTTGGTCGCCTCTTCCTCAAGATCCGGACGAAGTATGTACATCACTTCGTACGCACGCATAACCTTCACCTCCCCTCTGGACATATGGCTCCGTCATGTGGAGCAGGGTAGAATTCTCAATAGCGTTGAGTTTTTTGATAAAGAATTCTTGTTATTTGAAAGAACAACCCTTTAGGTGACTATTATATCATATGGGACAAAAAATGCAAATCGGACTCAGGAGCTCTCCTAATCCATCTTATACATAGCCACGTATTCCTCAAATGTAATGCCCGCTTCATAGATTTCCGCCGCGGCCTCTGTTCCAACATACCGATAATGCCAAGGCTCATACATAAAACCTGTAATATCCATTGTGTCCGCCTGATACCGCTGAATAAACCCAAACTCGTGAGCATGTTTGCTGAGCCATTCATATTGAGGTGTTGTTTCAAAGTTAGCTGACGACAACCCATAATCGCCGGTGGGTTGTGTCACATCAAGGGCTAGCCCGGTCTGGTGTTCGCTGTGCCCCGGCCGCGCCGAAGCAACATCCGCGCGCTCTTTGCCGTTGCGGGAGACAGAGCTGTTGTAAAGCCCGGCTTGAGTGTCATAGCTGCGGAAAGCTGATTTTAGCTGAAAAGACAAATTCTGTTGCGCGGCGGTCTTGGTCATTTCCCGATAAGCTGCCGCCGCTTCCGCACGCAGGTAATAGCCGTCGCCCATGGGTTGGAGATCCCTCGGTTCATAGTCCCGGGGCAGCTGATTGTATTTGTTGCAAAGAACCAAAAGATCTTCCGGATCCGCGATAGGTTCAATCTCTGTATAAAACGGTTTGTCCAGATTCGCGTTAACATAAACCACCGCTTTCTGCACATCCAGATCGATGTGTTTGGTTGCATAGTCAGCGTATCTAAAGAATCTGTCCGGCAAAAAATAAGCGGCCTGTTTCTGAGCGTTCAGATCAAGAAGTCGCCGCACTTCACCGGGCTGAGCCAGCTCTATAGTAATATCACCAGCCTCAGCCGACACCTGCGCCGCTAATATGGTTTCAAATAGTGCGGCGTTCACAAAGACTTCATCGCCTTCCACCACCGAAGGCTGATTCAATGCCACGGTTTTTCCATCCACAAGAGCTTCGTCGGTACCCGCTACATGCAGGATGGCATGATCCGCAGTTACTGCCAACAACGTGTAGGGCCCTTTCGCGTCCGCACCAGGCCGCTCCAATGTGACAGCCCCCAACTCCTGCAAAATTCCTACCGAAGAGACATAGAGGGTATCATTTCTATAAAGAACAGGGCAGCTTTGGGTAACATTTGTACCGTTCACGATGATATTGACCGTCTTTGGGTTTTCAAAAGAAGTGATAGTGCCCAATTTATTGCAGCCGGACAACCCAAACAAACCCGCTAATCCGATCACACAAGCGGAAACCATCCCCCAAAACCGCTTATCCATTCACATCACCAACCACCTTTTTGCACCTTGTAGTCAAATTCATCTTGATTGCCAGGAACACTGCGCTCACCTTTGATAATTTTGTTGCGGAGATCCTCAGCCTGATTCCATAAAGAATCACTAACATCTTTTGCCGGTTTAGGCAGACTGAGAGCGTTTTCGGTGTAGCCATAATAAACCCTTTCGCCGTAGGGCAGCGAATTATTCGTCGATTTTTCCAAAAGATCTTTCACAACGACGTCATAATTCTTAACGACAGTCATTAAAACTTCGGAGCCGGCGTTTTCCGGAACCCTGCCCGAAGCGATCACCTTTTTGTTATCCTGGCGCGCGGCTTCCGCAATAGCTTGTCCGTAATGGCTGCCGACTGAATGATAGATAATTCCGGCGCCATCCTTATAGATATCCGACGCTAATGTTTTTACGCGTTTGTAGCCGTCGGCCGCGGAACCGGGCAGTCCTGAGCGAATCTCATACCCGGGGTTGTTGCTGGCATGCATAACGCCTGCATAAAACCCGTAATAGGCCCGCAAGGCCGGCTCATCCTTGCCGCCGACGAACCCCAGAGAATTTCCTGAGTTCATTTTGAACGCCAGATAACCGGCCAAATAACTTGCTTCCTCAACGCGAAAACCAACTTCCAGGACGTTGGGGAATGTTGAGGTTTCCCCTTCACCTGTGAGGATAGTACCCTCAAAAAAAAGAAAATTTGCTTGGGGATAAGTCTGTACCTTAATCAGTAAATTGTCGGCCAGATCCTGGCCATAGCAAACCACGATTCTATAATCGCGGCAAGCTTCATCAAGTTTGGCGTTGAATTCCTTTTCCGTGTCTGCCTTCGGTACAATATAGCCGGCTGTCAAACTGTTTTTTTGGCTTGCCTCTTCTATGCCCTGCCAAATATTTGCCGCCACAGGGTCGTCTAAACCTTCGGGTCCCGTAATGAGAACAACATCTTTGGTCGGGTTGGTCATAACAGTTGTAATTCCCCGGGGTTTGCCAATCAAGTACAGAGCGACGCCAACCGCCAGCATCAACACAACCACACCCAGAATGATAAGGAAAACCATTTTCTTCTTGTTGCCGTTTTTGTTATTACCGTTCTTTGGCTTATTACCCGATGGGCCGCCAGGTCTTTTCGCGACGTTGGCCACGCCTCCAAACTGTTGCTCAAAACTGCTGATGGGCTCACTGTTCTCATGGTCGCCATAGCTGCCGGCGTTGCCGGCATAAGGATCTCCGTCATAAAATTCGTCGACATTGGGATTTTCTGACAAGTAGGGATTACTTTTGGGCATTTTCTCGTCCTCGCTTTTATTACTTTGCTAGCCTTGCTCAACGCAGACGGTTTCGGGCCGGTAAACCTTTCTGTTGTCAAGCCGCCAGACTTTTTCGGAAAAAGAACCAGGTTCAATGGTATTCATCAGTTTGTTCATATCATAGAGACGAGCATCAAGAATATCCAGATAATGCAGCAATTCCGCCTCAGGGAAAGCAGGCCGTGTCGGACTGCCATATTCCGGTTCATAATGATGGCTCAAAACCATATGTTCAAGCAGCAAAGCCGTTTCACGATCCATACCGGTCTCACGGCTCAAACGATCAATATCCATAACGCCCATCACCAGATGGCCAAGCAAATCGCCTTCCCGGCTGTACTGCGCCGCCACCCCCAACGGGTCGATAACCAACTCGTCTAATTTGGCCATATCATGCAAAATAACCCCCGCTATGACCAGATCCTTATTCAGAAACGGATAAACTTCGAGCAAAGCTAATCCCGCCCGCAACATGGTTTTGACATGATACAGCAACCCCCCGCGTATCGCGTGATGGTTCCGGACAGCTGCAGGAGCGACAAGAAGTTTCTCGTTCCGTTCCGCCAGAATTCGCTGCAATAGGGCCCGAATCTGAGAATGAGCAATCTGTTCCACCACAGAACGAACATAAGCCAGCATCGACTCACCGCTTTCAGGAGCCGACGCCACAAAATCCGCGGCGTCAAGCTGATCCGAAAGCAATGCCAAACGGATTTTTTGAACGCGCAGCTGTTTTTTCCCTTGCCACTCGCCCATCACGCCACGAATTTTCACTAAGCTGCCACGCTCAATGTCCACCATGTCCTGGATTTTTACATCCCAGAGCTTAGCCGTTACCTGGCCGCGGTGATCCCCCAAAAGCAAATGCAAATAGGAGGAACCTTCGCGAGTCTCTTTTTCTTCAATCGTTAAAACGAGAGCAAATCCGGTAAAAGCCTCGCCAATGGGCACCATGCTGATCAGGTTTTCGGTTTGTGTTTGTTGGTGTTCGATTGTTCTCGCCCCCTACTCGGCTTTAGTCAGTTAACTGGGGTTCCGGCCGGCCGACAGTTCCCGGAGGTTTTTCGGAATCAAGAAGATGTTGAAAAGCTTCCAGAGATACAGAGACGCTGTCCGCTTCACCGTAGCGCCGCATGGTGACACGGCTCTCTTCAACTTCTCGGTCTCCGACGATGAGCGCAAACGGGATCTTCTCTGTCTGAGTTTCGCGGATCTTATAGTTGATCTTTTCGCGGCGTCTGTCAACTTCCGCGCGAACACCGGTTTCCCGTAAACGGGTCGCCACTTCAGCCCCATAATCGTGATGACGGTCGCTGATAGGAAGAACACGAACCTGCACCGGCGCGAGCCACGTCGGAAAAGCTCCGGCATAATGCTCAATCAACAGCGCCATGAATCGCTCCAAGCTTCCATAAACCACCCGGTGAATCATGACCGGCCGGTGTTTCTCCGCATCTTCGCCAATATAGCTCAAATCAAACTTCTCAGGCATAAGAAAATCAAGCTGAATCGTGCCGCACTGCCAGGTTCTCTCCAAAGAGTCCTTAACATGAAAATCGATCTTGGGACCATAGAAAGCACCGTCCCCAGCGTTAATCTTATATTTGAGCCCCTTGTTTATCAGGGCTTTCTGCAGCGCCTCAGTGGCCATATCCCAGGTTTCATCCGAGCCCATTGAATTTTCAGGTCTTGTTGACAGCTCCACATGATATTCAAACCCAAACACTTTATAGAAATAATCAATTAACTCAATAACACCGATGATCTCACCGGTGATTTGCTCCGGCGTCATGTAAATATGCGCGTCGTCCTGAGTAAAATTGCGCACCCGCAACAGCCCATGCAACACCCCCGACAACTCATGTCGATGCACCAGGCCTAACTCTCCGAAACGCAGCGGCAAATCCCGGTAACTGCGGATTTTGCTCTTAAATATTATCATGCCTCCCGGGCAATTCATCGGTTTTATCGCAAAATCCCTGTCGTCAATCTGAGTAAAGTACATGTTATCTTTATAATGATCCCAATGCCCCGAATGTTCCCACAAAGAGCGGCTGAGAATAATCGGCGTTTTAATCTCCTGATACCCCCGCTTCACATGTTCCCGGCGCCAGAAATCCTCCAATAACCCGCGCAAAATCATCCCCTTGGGATGAAAAAAAGGAAACCCGGGACCGTCCTCATGGAGGCTAAAGAGATCCAATTCCGCGCCCAACTTGCGATGATCGCGACGCTTCGCTTCCTCCAGTCGAAACAAATATGTTGACAGATCCGACTCTTTCACAAAAGCCAATCCGTAGATTCTCTGCAGCATTTTATTATTCTCATCGCCGCGCCAATAGGCGCCGGCCACAGTTTGCAGCTTAAACACTTTAAGCCTTTTCGTGGAAGGGACATGGGGACCAGCGCACAAATCAACGAAAGACCCCTGATGATAAACCGAAATAGCAACATCAGCAGGCAGATCATTAATCAACTCAACCTTATAAGGCTCCTCTCTCTCCCGAAAAAGGGTCAGCGCCTCTTCCCGGGAAAGCTCCTCCCGCCGAATAGGCAGGTCTTCCGAAGCCAGCCGTTTCATTTCCGCTTCTATAGCGGCCAAATCTTCCGGCACAAACACATGGTCCGAATCAAAATCATAATAGAAACCGTTGGCGATAGGCGGACCAATGGCCAATTGGGTACCCGGAAACAAATTCTGCACCGCTTGTGCCATCAAATGAGACGTAGAGTGACGCAAAACTTCCAGACCAACACCGTCCTCGCTATCCACTGTCACAATCTCCACCGCCAAAGGCAACTCAGTGCTAACAGATTCTCCTGCCTGAGAGCACGGATACATCAATGGAAAATCCAAATCCTTCAATTCACCATTTATTTTTCCTGCCACAGCTTTGCGCGCCAGACCTTCCGCCACTGAGGCCGCCAAATCCAAAATTGTGCTGCCCTCACTGACATACCGCACTGAACCGTCCAAAAGACTAACTTTTATCATGCAGGCTCCTTCTATACCCTTCTTGCGCCAAGGGTAATTATAGACATACTTATGCTCACTCATCTTGGTTAGATGGCCGAAGGGTGATCATTGATCAGCGTCCCAAACAGAATTCGACAATAAGGTTACACTTCTATCATATAATAAGATTATATCTCTCATGACTTCATAGCGCAAGGCTGATTTGCAAAAAATTGACAGAAAAAACCCTCAATCACCCTCGAGGCCACTTAGGCCAGGAAACATTCCTCGCATCCGGGACATATCCGAAAATCTTCGCCAAAGACGCTCTGCAAAACCCCCAGGACGGCTAAAATGTCGTTCGAGGCTTGAGGCAGCATATGACAGGCATGTAAAATGATTTCCCGCGGTCCGTATAGATACAGTATGGGCACCAGAATGTCTTCGATAGGCTCGCTTAACCTGGAGACATCCGTTTCGCAGGGATCTCCTTCGTCAGATACGCCCAAGGGAAGACCTCGGGAAGACCAAAGGCTGACATTCTCCGGACCCAGAAGCTTCATATGCAAAACGGAGAATTTTTCCGGCCGCCGCTGTAAAATGGCGCGCATGAGCTCCAGGGAGGATTGTTCTTCCTCCTCCATCTGCAATTCGGCTACCGCGCTGTCCACCTGCCGGGCCAAGACATTGTGATAAGTTTTGCCGCGAAAATCAAGGTAGCCTTCGATGTCCAGCTCCTTTTGCTCCTCAAAATAGGCAATCAGTTCACGGGCCAAAAACTTGCCCCGCAAATTTTTGCCGCCGCGCTCACCGGAATTAAGCTTTTGCATAACGGAATTCCCTTTCATCCCAATCTCATCGTCACTCCATTCGAAAGTCTTCTTCAGGCGAGCGTAGACTTGCGGCTTTTCCCAGCAATCCTGCACAACATCTATAAGGGCTTGAATGAAATAGTATTTCTGAATGCGGCACAAGATGTTTTCTTCCCGGGCGGCTTTCGGCGGCTCCGGTAAAGCAAAAGTCATCGCCAGGGTTTCACCCCGAAGATCCTCGGAATAACGCAAAGGCAACTCTTCCTCCGCGCACATCTGGTGAACGCGCCGGCTTAATTCATCGGCATATTGGCGTGTGTAGACACGATACTCCTGTTGAGTCAAAAAAATCCCTCCCCGGAATATTTATGAAGAATCCTTCCTAATATTTCCTATTGGAGAAAGGTTTATTCTTGGTTGTTAAGTGCGGGGCGGCATCATAGGATTGAATAAGCGAGAAAACGCCGACATGAGGGATTTGCCATGGTTTTTTCCTCCAAAACCTATTCGCCCCTGACCATCGCAGGGGCTTTTATCGGTGCGATGGTGGGCGCCGGATTTGCCTCAGGGCAGGAAATCATGCAATTCTTTGTTTTCGCGGGTCCGGCGGGTCTCCTCGGGATTATAGGCGCGTGCATCTTGTTTTTCTATATCGGAAACCTCATCATGAAAATGGCCTTTCACGCCCGGACACCAGTTTATCGGGATCTCATCGTCAAAACTTTTGGCCGATCCGGCTTGTTTTGGGCTTTTGATATCTTAATCAGTTTCAGTTTTTTCGGCGTGCTGGTGGTGATGACGTCGGGAGCGGGCGCGCTGTTCAACGAATTTCTCGGACTGCCTTTTTGGGTTGGCGGAGCTCTTGTCCTCATGCCGACTTTTGTCACAGTGTTGCTTGGGCGGGGCGCCGTCATCAGAGCCATTAGTGTTATCGTTCCGCTGGTGTTAATTGGTATTGCCTTGATCACAATTTTCACCTTATGGCAACATCCTTTGTCTCTGAGGGAATTCATCCACTCCGCCGAGCCCCAGAAAGCTGTTGCTCAGGGCTTGGTTCCGGTTTCAGCCGTCCTTTACGCCGCGTACAATATTTTGTTGACACTGGCTGTCCTGACCACGCTGGGATCGGCGGTTTCTTCCACGCGAATCCTAAGAATGGGCGCTCTTTTAGGCGCTCTGGGACTGGGTGCCGCCAGTCTCTGTATTTTTACCGCTCTAGCCGCCGATTTGCCGACAACCGCCGCCAGCGAAATCCCCATGCTTAACTTGGCTTCGCGGATTCATCCTCTGCTGGCCGGCGGTTACGGTGTGGTGCTGCTGCTGGAAATCTACACAAGTACTCTGAGCCTTCTTTATGGTTTGACCGATCGATTCTTTAAATTGCCGGAATCCCACGAAGCCCGCGGCAACATAGGGCCGGCAGTCTTTCTGGTATGTGTCGCCGCCCTGTTTTGTTCATACATCGGTTTTTCCAATATGGTTTCCTTGTTTTATCCGGCTTTAGGCGTTGGCAGCATTGTTTTTTGCGGGCTGCTCTGGCGCCGCCGCCATATAATCCTTGGTTCGGACAAAGTTTCCAAGTTTTGATATATTTCCAACAAGGCGATAATAAGGCGCCCTCAAGATCTGTCTGCCCATTCAGAACGGCGAGACAATATCGCGAAGCAACCGTGAGCCGATTCGACAGGATTTCCGTAATTGCATATAAAACATTCCCATATATCGCACAAAGTTAAAACTCTCACTGCCTGTCTTGAATTTTTCTTGATTTGAAATATAATTGGGTTAGGATCAATTATGATCACTTATATACTATTTTAAGGAGGGACTGTGACTTTGGATGTATTAATTCTATCGCGCATTCAGTTTGGACTCACAGGCGCATTCCATTTTATTTTTCCCGCTCTGTCCATCGGTCTTGCCTGGTTGAATGTGATTTTTTTAGCAAAACATCGCAAGACCCAGTCGGAAGATGATTTACGTCTGGCTTATTTCTGGATCAATGTGTTCAGCATTACCTTTGCGATGGGTGTTGCTACAGGTGTCGTGATGGTCTTCCAGTTCGGATCCAACTGGGGCAACTACACGAACTACGTGGGCAATATGTTCGGCGCTCCCCTGGCGGCGGAAGCCATTATCGCTTTCTTCTTGGAAGCGACGTTTATGGGCATTCTGATCTGGGGCCGCGACAAAGTCAGCCAAAGCTTGTACCGGGTTTCCGCTTTCTTGGTGGCCTTTGGCGCAACCATTTCCGCGTTCCTGATTATTGCGGCCGATTCCTGGATGCAGACTCCTGCCGGCCTCAAATTATCGGCTGATGGTTCTCCCGAGCTTGATGAATTCGGCAGACCTCTGCTTGACAACTTCTTCGAAATGGTCTTTAACCCGTCCACATTGCCCCGCTTTACCCATACCATCGTTGGTTGCATGATCGCCGCCGCGATGCTTGTGCTCGGCATCAGCGCCTGGTATCTGCTGAAGAAAAAGAAACAAGATTTCGCTTTGAAATCCATGCGCGTAGCGATCGTCGTTTTTCTCATCTTCTCAGTCGGCCAATGGGTGGTCGGACACTGGCACACAGTTCAGGTTGTTGAAACCCAGCCGGCTAAATTGGCCGCTTTCGAAGGACTCTTTGAGACCACTGAAGGCGCCGAACTGCTGCTTTTCGGTATTCCCAACGCCGACAAAGAAGAAACGACGCTTAAAATCGGTATTCCAAAGATGCTTAGCTTCTTAGCCTACACTGATTTCAACGCGGAGGTTAAGGGTCTTAAAGATTTCCCGAAAGAAGATTGGCCGCCTTTGTTGATGTCGTTCTTCTCCTATCGCGCTATGCTGGGCTTTGGCACATTCTTCCTCTTGATGAGCCTCTGGGGCGCATTTCTCATGCGCAAGAAAAAACTGGAGAACGCTACAGCCTTCCTGAAAATCGCCATGTATACTATTCCTCTAGGTGTTCTCGCCACTGAATTTGGCTGGATGGCCGCCGAAATTGGCCGGCAGCCTTGGGCCGTCTTCGGACTGCTCAGAACTGCGAACGCTGTTTCCGACACCGTTCCCGCCATTCAGGTGTTGCTCTCCATTATCTTGTTCCTGGTTCTCTATGTTATCTTTGTCGGAACCTGGATCTTCCTGATCAAAAACAAAATGGAGGCGGGTCCTGACGCCATTGAATTTGAGAAAACTGAAGGGAGGATCAAAGCCTAATGGAAATTCAAGCCTTACAATTAATCTGGTTTTTATTAGCCGGCGTCGTTTTACTTGGTTACGCCGTGCTGGGCGGTTATGATATGGGTGTTGGCAGCCTCTATCTCTTTAACAAATCCAAATCGCAGCGTAGAGAAATGCTGGCAAGTATTGGCCCCTACTGGGACGCTAACCAAGTCTGGCTGATTACTTTCGGCGGCGGCCTGTTCGCGGCGTTCCCCTTCGTTTTCTCCACAGTCTGGAGTGGATTCTACCTGGCCATGATGCTTTTGCTGGTAGGCTTGATTCTCCGTACTGTCGCGATTGAGTTCCGTTATCAGCTCAACACACCCGGCTGGAGCAAGGTTTTCGATTCTTGCTTCGGCATTGGCAGCCTTCTGCCGTCCATCCTCTTTGGCGCGGCTATGGGCAACATTCTCAGAGGCATACCCTTGGCCACAAGTGATACTTTTGCGGCGACAAAGGTGTACACCGCGGGGTTCTTTGATATCCTTAACCCTTATGCTCTTGCCATGGGCGTGTTCTCACTGGTGCTGTTCATGTTCCACGGCGCCAACTTCTTGAACGCCACAGGCAAAGATGATCTGCGCAGAGACGCCCGCAAGAAAGCCAAATTCCTTTGGATCACCCTCTTGGCGCTCTATGTTGTTGTCACGGCCTGGACATTCATCTCCAAGGATCTTGGCCATTTGCTGCAGAATTTCAACAACTTCCCGCTCTTCTACGCGTTTCCGGTTATCACTTTGTTGGCGCTGATCGTCTATCCCCTCACATTAAAAGACGCGAAAGCCAAGATCAAACCTTTGTTGGCATCCGTGTTCGCGATCGTTGGTATGATCGGCACAGTTGCCGCCAGCTTGTTCCCGCGTCTTGTGCCTAACCTTAGCACGGTGGATAAGTACGCGCCAACCAGTCTTACTGACTTTACCTCGAGCCATCTTGCCGACAGCTTGACAATCTCTAACGCGGCTTCCTCGGAATTGACCTTGACGATCATGTTGGTCATTGCCGGGATTGGTGTTCCAACCATGTTGCTGTACACGATTTTCGTTTACAGAACCCTTTTCAAAACCAAAGCCGCAGCAGACGTCTCAACATCTGCCGGTGTCTCGACAAAAGCATAAAGTCATTCATTAGAAGATAACCGAAGAAGAGAAAAGGGTTGCTGCATGACGGCAACCCTCTTTTTCTGTCCTTTGACCGATCAGACCCCAGCCGGAGGGGGCAGGAGGGGGCGGTTGACAATGGACAATGGACAATGAGGAACACAAGATGGTGGATGGACAACGGACAATGGTGAAGGCTATCCTCTCATAAATAAGGGACTTCATGATATGAAGCCATTGTGTCATCGGCTAAATTCTCACATTGTCCCTTGTCCATTGTCCATTGTCCATTGTCAACCGCCCCCTCCTGCCCCCTCCGGCTGGGGTCTGATCGGTCAAAGGGTCTGATCAAAGGGTCTAAAAAAATTTCCACTAAAAATATCTTGACACAAACCGGTTTCTTCGGTAGTATACAATCAAACAGAATAATTGGAATAATTCATTGAAGTGAATTTTTCCCAGAAAATGATCAGGCAATTTTGACTGTCCCTCAACGTAGATTATGAAACAAGGAACAGTCAAAATGAGCCGGGCCATAAAGGCAACAGGAATAAATCCTGTGGGACATAGTGTTCCACAGGATTTATTGTAGGGTTCGGAACCCATACCAAAAAGAACAAACACCGTATTGTTTCACAAAAGACTTAAGGAGATAATCCATGGATTTCACCAAGAAGTTCACAAAGAGCGCTGCCGCCTCTCTCTCCGTCATCTCTAACACGACCCTCGTCATTCTCAAAATCATAGTCGGCCTGTTGAGTGGATCAGTCAGCATCCTGTCGGAAGCGATGCATTCCGGTATGGATTTGATTGCGTCTCTTATCGCGTTCATTTCAGTCCGTATTTCCTCCCGTCCGCCAGACAAAACCCACCCCTACGGACACGGCAAAATCGAAAATCTCACAGCGGCTATCGAAGCTCTTCTGCTGCTGGCTGTTGTTTTCTTTATCATTCAGGAAGCCGTTAAAAAAATCATCACCCCCGAACCACTTCACCAGACGGAATTGGCCATAGCTGTGATGCTCTTCTCAATGACCGCCAACATCATCGTTTCGAGAATCCTGTACCGCGTCGCCAAACGGGAAGATTCCATTGCTTTAGAGGGCAACGCCCTTCATCTCAAAACAGATGTTTACACATCCGCGGGCATCGCCTTGGGGCTCATCCTCATCTATTTCACCAACTGGTATATACTAGATCCGATCATCGCCATTGCGACAGCTCTTCTCATTCTGCGCGAAACCATAAAACTCTTGGGCCACGCTCTCAACCCTCTCCTTGACTCCAAGTTAACCGAAGAAGAAGAACAACGCATCGTCGCCGTCATCGAACAATTCCGTCCCCGCATACACAACTACCACGATCTCAAAACACGCCGTTCAGGCGCCCAACGATATATAGAATTCCACCTGGAATTGGATCCAACCTTATCAATCCAAGAATTCGAAGAAATATCCAATCAAATCGAACACAACATAGATCAAGTTTTGAACCAACAAGTCCTCACCACGATTCACGCGGAAACACCTGTTCCTTGCGACAAGTTGGGAATAAAGGAAATTTCGAACAAAGAAAAATAAGTTACCGATCAGATCCCAGCCGGAGGGGCAGGAGGGGGCGGTGGGGCACAGGGCGGAGCCGTTCTTCGTGGCGGCGCGGGGTCTAAGGCCTTTACGCGAAAAGCGCAAATAAGGCAGCCTGCGCTTTTTTTCCGCTCCAAGGCCTAAGACCCTCTGCCGCCACTCCCGAAAAGCTCCGCCCTGTGCCCCACCGCCCCCTCCTGCCCCTCCGGCTGGGGTCTGATCGGTCTGATCTGTAACTGCAGGTTCGTGCAAGGGGTGCATATTTAAAAAGTGCATGAACTGACGATAAGGATAAGCAGAGCTTTCTGCCGCGGTGTTTTCCCGCAACTCAATGGTGAGTTGGAGGCAGATACCGCGCTGGCCAGTAACAGTGCCACGTCAGG